>Ga0208244_100141_pt1 | contig 95304 bp, 82 predicted proteins | sample SubbioCR12Aug_5A_FD_184828 | JGI IMG/M metagenome (GOLD analysis project Ga0208244, IMG submission 184828) | Serpentinite rock and fluid subsurface biosphere microbial communities from McLaughlin Reserve, California, USA - CR12Aug_5A (SPAdes) | ecosystem: Environmental > Terrestrial > Deep... | reverse complement strand
CGCCGCTGCAATCCTCGATAGGCTATTGCATCACTCTTATCCGTTCTTTATTAACGGAAAAAGCTTTCGTTTGAAAACTATCAACAAATGAGTACCTTCGGCTGGGCAATCTTGCGCGGAATTTTGGGCAATTTTGGGACGGAATCAACACACTAAGACTGCTTTCTTCATATTGACCTCCGTTTGCGTAGATGGAACCATCCTTTCCATTTAGGCAGTAATGCTTCTTCCTCAGATCGCCCTTGCGGTTCTGCTGCGCTCTCATGAATCGCTTGGTCCATCGCTGTCAAGTAGAGTTTGTACTCGCGCAGCAGAGCTTCTTTGTACGCCTCTTCTCGGCTGGGCGCCACGTAGTTACCGAAATCCCTGATCCGGCGCAACAATTCCTGCTTGATCTCTTCTTCACCGTTCGCACCTGCGATGTATACGTTGTGAAGGGCTTGATCCAGGCCGAGGAGGCCTGCTTCAAAATCTGCGACCTTGATAATTCTGGTTACTGGCTTGGCACAGCATGATCCAGGCATAAAACACCTCCGTTCTTTCGATACGATCGATCGGACTTCTGGTGAAAGTGCCGATCAAACGGGCAACACTGTCACAATACTTTCTTCGCGCAGCATGAGTTGATTCCAGTGCACTGATTTCAAAATGCCGTGTAGAGATAGTACACACCAGCCAGGACCACGAGCGCACCTGCGCTCCGCTTTATGTACGTCGCGCCTTTCGACTGTTCTGTCCAGTTGAGATACTTCTGGACCGTTCCCGCTGCTCCTCCTGCTACGGCAATGACGGCACAGTGCCCTGCCCCAAACGCGGCGATCAGCGAGAAAGCACGCATGGGGTCCGACGACGCCACGTTGAACACAACCCCGAGCACCGGCGCCATGTAGGCGAACGCGCACGGACCGAGCCCGATGCCGAAAATGAGACCTAGAAGGAGCGCACCTTTCCAACCTTGAGCAAGCGACGTTCGTGGGACGATCCCGCCCCAGGACAAACTGATGATGTCCATGAGATAGAGACCGACAACGAAAAAGACTCCTGCCACGATGATATTGCCCCCCACGCCCACATCTCCCATCATACGGCCTGCTGATGCTGTGATTGCTCCGATCAGTCCGATCGTGATGAGAATACCGAGGGCGAACACGAGAGAGAGCGAGTACGATCGCTTCATGCCCTGCTGACCCTGGCTGCTGATGTATCCGATGACGAGTGGAATACTCGAGAGGTGACATGGACTGAGCAGAATGCTCACGATGCCCCATCCCAGCGCGGCGATGAGTGCCACGCCAAACTGCTCACTCAAAGCGGTCGTCAACCACGTGAATAGGCTGTCGAGCATACATCAACCTCCCGTTTGGATTTTCAGTCCCTGCTTCTGAAGAAGCTTGTCGATCTCTGCTTCGGGAAAGAACCCCTCGTGGCGGTAGATTTCCTTTTCCTCCTTGTTCAAAAACACCTGGGTTGGAATGACGCGGATGCGGTACAGAGCGGCATATTGCCGTTGCTCAGGTGTCCAGACATCGTAAAAGACAACCTTGATCTGATCGCCGTACTTTTTCTCAATGGCCCGCATGACGGGCTGCATCATCCGGCAAGGGATGCAGTTGACGGAGCCAAGCTCGATGAACGTGACGAGCGGAGCCTTGGGAGCCAGGACTTTGCCTCCAGGTTTGAGAGCAGGAGGTGATTGTGTCCATATGTCCTGAGACACCAATGTTAACATGATCAGAGAGGTCAGGAATAAGAGATGATGTCGTTTCATAGTTGAGGTTCCCTTAGCCATTGGAGAAGTTGAGCGTCTTTTGGGACCCAGCCGACGCTGACAAGTTTATCGTTGATGACGAGGCCCGGCGTCATCATGATTCTATAAGAGATGATCTCCTGCAAGTCCGTAACTTTGACAAGTTCAAAATCAAGATGCTGCTCGGCTTTGAGCGCGAGCAATCTCCGTTCAAGCGCTTTACATTTCGAGCAACCCGTACCCGGCACTTTGACGGTTTTCATGTTGCCTGGACTCCTGAACCGAAGTATCGGCTTTTCATGCGGAGCGCCACATTCACGAGAACGATCAACACCGGCACCTCGACGAGCGGTCCAATTACAGTCGCAAAAGCTGCTTGTGAATTAACGCCAAAAACCGAGACTGCCACGGCAATGGCTAATTCAAAATCGTTGCTGCCGGCAGTGAATGCAGTGGTTGTCGTTTTTTCATAGCTGTATCCCATCTTTCTAGCGATGAAGAACGTGACAAAGAACATGCTGGCAAAATAGAACAGATATGGAATGGCAACTCTTACAACATCAAGCGGAAGCTCAACTATTTTTTCACCTTTTAGGAGTTATATTCAGAAGGTGTGTAAACTCTGATCCTCTGTGGATCGGGTAGAAAATAAAGCGGCGCATCCGTATCTTGGGGTGCATTTTCAACAAAACAAAAACCCAAGGAGGATACGCCAATGAGAAAGTACCAGAAACAGAGATCACCTGCAAGAAGCAAGCGAAAAGTGTTTGAGGTGAAGGAGCCGACGATGAGCGAGAGTCGGTCTTACGTTGATGAGCTGGCGCGGGCCCATGTGCAACTAGGTCTGCAACGGGCTTTGGAAGCCGAACGAGATGAGATCGTTGGCCGAAGCTGGCATGACCATTATGATCAGGGGGTATCGTTGCCGAGGAGGCAGTACCGCAACGGCTACTCAGATCCACGCTCGCTCGTCTGTGGCTGTGGTCAGGTGAAGCTTGAGATGCCACGATTGCGCGAACCGTACGATTCAAAGATTGTGGGCCTTTTAGCGAGAACATGACAAAAATTGTAAAGAGTAATGCAATTGGAGTAAGTATCGAAATTTTCGGAACGAAATAATTATGATACCATTCTTTGTCTTTTATCTTGATTAAACTCGTGCGGGTTATTATTCCACCGAAGAAAGGAATGCCAAGATAGATCAATACTGTTCCAGCAATTTCAGTGATTGAAATGTCGACCAATGTGCCGCTAAAGCCAAACAATGGAGGTAATACTGTTATGAATATGTAGGCATACACTGAATAGAGGAATACTTGAAAGATTGCATTGAATGCAACTAATCCGGCCGCAAGCTCGGAGTCACCTTTTGCCAGGTCGTTCCAAACGAGCACCATGGCAATGCAGCGTGCAAGTCCCACCAATATTACGCCCATCATCAGTTCGGGTTTATCCGGCAGAAAAATGACAGCCAAGATGAACATAACAAATGGTCCGACAATCCAGTTTTGGATAAGAGATAATGAAAGGAGTTTTACATTCTTGAAGACAACGGGAAGTTCTTCGTATTTGACTTTTGCAAGCGGGGGATACATCATGAGGATTAATCCGATTGCAATTGGAATGTTCGTTGTTCCGGAGCTTAAGGAATCCCAGAAACCGGCAATACCGGGGAAGACTGACCCGGCGGCGACTCCCAGGAACATCGTTAGGAATATCCAGAGGGTTAAATACCGGTCTACAAGGGAAAGCTGCTTGCTCACTGTTGTCATACGATTGAGTCCTCTGTGAGTGGACGTAGAATGAAATTGGGGAATTGCGTTTTGATTTCAGCGCGAATCAGTTTGGGCGCGACCGTGGTCATCACTTACCTCACCGTCTTCGCCTACATAAGTTCGCCAAACAACCATCCTGCAACCACAGAAAGCAGCATGATTGTCAGGATGTAAGCTGATGCTTGTTTCCTTCCCATAACTTTAAAAAGCACGATTATACTCGGGATACTCAAGGCGTTTCCTGTTAGGAATAGCGTGAGCGCAGGGCCCCGCCCCATGCCGAGTCCCATCAGTTTCTGGATGATGGGCACTTCCGTGAGCGTAGCAAAATACATGAATGCGCCAAACGTTGATGCTATGGCATTGGCCACAAGGGTGTTTTCGCCGACAAGTCGGGTAACAAACTCCTGTGGGACTATCACTTCGATGAGGCCTGCAATAAAGACTCCAATGAAGAGGTATGGAAGAATCTTCTTGCTTAATCCCCATGTTTCGTTCAGCCATTCCAGTGTGTGTTCCTCCTGGAATTTCCACAGAATGATTGCCAACAGTACAAGGATCATAGCAATGAGAAGAACGGCTTTTGTGATGGGAGCGATGGAAAGACCGAAGACAACCAACACTGCAAGCTGTAGCAGAAAGAACAGAACAATTGTTGTGTTCGAGTAGGGCAAATCTCCAGACATTCCTGCCACAAAATCACCGTTGAGATTCTTCTCATCATGCTCACGAAATATTGCCGCCATAATCAATCCGGCAATGACGGAGATAACCATCGCGGCTATCAAGCGGCTGACGGCAAAATCCCAACCCAACACGCTGCTTGTTAAGAGGATTGCCGTGATGTTAATTGCAGGCCCTGTAAAAAGGAACGCCACCGCCGGACCGATACCCGCTCCACGTTTGTAGATCCCCGTGAAAAGGGGGAGAATCGTGCATGAGCAGACTGCAAGAATTCCACCTGATACACTGGCGATCGGATAAGCAATATATTTCTTGGTTGCCGGACCGAGAAGCTTCAGCACGGCATCTTTTTTTACAAACACTGCTATGGTGCCAGCGATGAAAAAGGCCGGAACAAGGCACGTGAGAACGTGGAGTCTGGCGTATTCCTGAAGCAGTGTCAATCCAGCGCCGAAGGCAGTGAGCACAACCGGCGCATCGATAGGAGCGAAATAGAAAATGAGGAAGGCCGCAACAAGCAGGGTGAATTTCTGCCATTCTTTCATGAGATTGAGTTCTCTTTCTGCGCGGCAAGGATGATTTCTTTGATCTTCTGCACTTGAGGGACTATACCCTGGATCACGAGCTTGCCGTCAATAACGAGCCCTGGAGTCCGAAGAATGCCATACGATGCCATGTCATTGAAGTCAGTCACTTTCTCAACGATGGCATCGAGCTTGATTTCCGCCAATGCCCCACGTGTGCGCTGTTCGAGCGTTCTACAGTTCATACATCCGGGTCCGAGAACTTTGATAGTCATCATTGATCTTTCTCCTGAGTCTTTGTTGTTATGCTTCCAACGCTTCCGCCTTCTTTTGCGTTTCCCGACGTGCGATCGCCGCAGCAACCTCCAGGATCTTGAAGATGCGATCATCTGCAACCTTGAAGTTCACGCGCAGTCCCTCTTTCCACGAATAGAGAATTCCTGCCTGAACAAGAATCTTCAGGTGTCGTGAGAGATTCGATTGCTCAAGCTCAAGCGCTGGCGCCAATTCACAGTTGCACATGACATCCTTCCAGAGATGTTCGATGATCCGTATGCGGTTTGGATGCGCAAGTGCGGTGAGGATCTCTGCTTTCAAATCTGCCGATGTTTTCATCATTTCTCCTTGAGTTATAGAGTATATGAGCATATAGACATATACCGTGCCACAGGAAGAACTCCCTCGGAAGGTCACTCTTTTGGCAAATGAGCGCTTCTTGGATTCTCAACGGTGCGAGGCGATTCTCGTTCGTGCGAGGACAGAGTTGGTGTAAGGATAATCTCATCATCGGCGTGACCTTCCAGCAATTGGCACCCAATCGTCCGCCCGTGGAGGATCAGCCTGGCGTGAGAGTCATGAATAGAGCACATGAATCGCTGAGGGCTCTGAAGGCATTCATGCTGAATAAGCTCATCATTCATGGGATTCAATGACATTTCGAAAACCGGGTAGAGGGTTGTGAGTTGAGTATAGTTCCGGCCAGAGGGATGTCCCTCTCATCCCCATACCTGGTATTCCATTGAACTGCAGGCAACGACTCCGGTTCCGGAGTGGGACAATCAGCCCGTCAGGATGGCCCAGGAGGAGGACGTCGAGGTCACTTCCGATGGGGGGGTAAGATGGGTCCTCAACCGACAGACCGAGTTCCACATCGTCAGGTAGTGAGGGGCTACTATTTTGTTCGCAAATATGCAACGTATGATGTCGAAAATAGCGTAAATTCGCATGTTCTGATCCAATGAAGTAACCCCCCGTTGCATCTCAGAGTGGGTTGTAGTATCTTTGATGCCACAAATCTGGCAAGTGCTGAAGAGATTTCGTGCTAAGAGAGTTCTTTCATACTTTCCGGCATGGGTTGTTCAGATCTTCTTTAACCATTTATGGATAGCCGTAGAATGGTTAATTGTCACTTGCCCATGTATCACAAGTATGGGAGTTGGAGTTGGATTCACTAATCATAAGAAGAAGTATTTTACCCGTTTTTCTCTCCTCGATGTTCCTCCTCATGGGTTGTTTCCAGCCCAACGCGGGAATAACCTTCTCTCAAAAACGACAATCCAGCGGATCCACACAAGAATTGGCGCTCGCTTCAGAAGCCACTCTGCGTCTTCCTGGCCAGCGATCAATTGAGCGCTATGGAGAAATCATCCGTCAGCACGCTCTGGAATATGAACTGGATTGGAGACTGGTGCTTGCTGTTATCCGCCAGGAGTCAAGTTTCCAGACGACTGCCGTCAGTCATAAGGGGGCCTACGGATTGATGCAACTCATGCCTGTGACGCAGATGGAGCTCGTCGAGAAACTAGGCGTCCCCGAGGCCCAGTCCCCGCAATTTAACATCCAGGCGGGGATGTATCACCTGAAGTCCCTGCACCGTTACTTTGGCTCGGCGAAGGGGGAAGATAGGTTGAAGCTCTCCCTTGCCGCATACAACGCCGGATTAGGTAGAATCCTTGACGCTCAGGATATTGCAGAGTATCTTGGGAAAGATCCGAATTCGTGGAATACGATCCAAAAGATGCTCCCGCTTCTTTCGAGGAAGTATGCCACGCTGCATGAGCGGGTCTGGCAGGATCGAACTCAAAGGAGCGGTTCGTTCGGGAATTCTCAGGAAACCATCCAGTACGTCACAAACGTTACCCGATACTATGAGGAATACCAGTCCCGCCTGGCGGGACTTTGATTGGTCGCTACCGGTGTCATTGCGGGATCTTTCATTAGCCCTTCTGTTTTCAGTCAATGCCCTGCTTTCGGCTGGTGTGGAAGCACAGTCGCTCTCCACTCTTGATGTCGACCTTTTCCGGTCGATCAACAACGCCCAAAGCCCGAAATCGGGGCTGCTGGATATCGTTGACGTGAGCTCTGGACCATTGTTCGTCATCGTACCGGTTGTTCTGGTATCTTCCGGCATAATTGGACAGAATCCCGAGTGGACTCGCGCGGGAGCCCTCATCGGGGCGAGCCAGCTTCTCGCAGGCGGCAGCGCCGTGTTGCTTAAGATGGTCACGGGAAGACCCCGTCCATTCGAGGCTCTCGAGAATGTGAATCTTAAGCATCGTTCATCTGCCACCGGATCAGCGTTCCCCTCAGGTCATACCGCGCTTGCCTTCGCCTTGGCGACTTCGGCATCTCTCTGTTTGGAAAACCCCTACGTTTCGCTCCCTGTGTTTGTATGGGCGGGGATGGTCGGGTACGGCAGAATCTATCTCGGTCTTCATTACCCAAGCGACATCGTCGGAGGCATTGTTATCGGTGTCGCCAGCGCATGGTTTGTGTGGCAGTATCGAGATGAAATCGGGTCGTTCGTGGAACGGAATCTGAGTATTCGACAGGCGGAGTATGACCATTCAACGTCAATTCCGGGGCTATCGACGGAACTTATCCGGTTGCAAATCAGATTACGTTGACGTTGCCGGTAGATTTGGATACATTGTATTCGTATGGAACTTCTCGATAGACAGAGACGCCCGCCGCAGCTTGTGGGATTTCATTGGTTCAATGGTGAACCAGTCTCCCTCCAAGAACATCGTGGTTCGATCATCCTGTTGGAATTTTGGGATTACGCGAATCACAAGAGCCTTCATAGTCTCCAGTATGTGATCGAATGGAATCGCCGATATCGTGATTTTGGGCTTGTGGTCGTAGGAGTGCATTCACCGAGATATGAATTCGGACATGAAATAGGGGAGGTGGAGAAATCACTGACTAAGCACTCAATTGATTTCTCCGTTGTGATGGATAACGACCGCTCGATTGCCCACTCGTACGGTATTCGGGAACTGCCGACCCTCAGCCTGGTGGATCGCGATGGCTTTCTCCGCTATAGTCATTCGGGAGGGGGAGGATACGAGCAATTCGAGCGCGCAATCCAGGCGCTTCTCGCTGAAACAGGATATCACGGCGCGATGCCTCATTTTCTCGAGCCCATCAGTGAACTTGACCCTGAAGGCGCGATCTGCTATCGTCCATCAAGTGAACTTGAGATGGGATTCCTCCATGGCAGTCTGGGAAATCTCAATGGATACAATCCCAGCTCGACTGTGGAATACCACGACCCCAAATACTATTTGCCAAACCGTTTCTATCTTGAAGGCAAATGGATTCAGGAAAAGGAATATGTCCGATTTGACGGAGATCCGGGCGAGAAGGGATTTCTATCGCTTCGTTACGAGGGCTCTGGAGTCAATGCGATCATGCGGGGGCTGAAGGATGAGTCACGGAAGCTTACGATCCATAGGGATTCCGAAGCCATTCCGCCCTCCCTGGCGGGGGATGATGTGACCTTTACCGAGTTGGATGAGAGTCTGGTTGTTATTAATCGAGCCGGACTTTACGAACTGGTGCGGAAGGATGAGTTTGGCGAACATATGCTCAGACTCTCCGTCAACTGTCCCGGGGTGGAAATCTACTCCTTTTCATTTCTGACCTCCCTGATCCCCGATTTTGTTCAACGCAATTAGGCCTGCCTGAGTGCACACCAGGCTTATGCCCTATCCGGTTTATTCAAATTGGCCTCACCACAATTCGTACTCCAAGCCTCGATGAATCGCCCATCCATTCATGATATCTTGAAAAAACGAACGCTCGTCTTTGACGGGGCTATGGGAACGCAACTCCAGTCGCAAGACCTGACTTCGGACGACTACGGCGGGCCACAGTACGCCGGTTGTAACGAGAATCTCGTCTTCTCCTGTCCCGATGCCGTTGTCAAAGTCCATGAGAGCTTCCTTGCAGCCGGATGTGACGTTATCGAAACAAACTCATTTGGGGCCACTCCCGTGGTGCTCGCCGAGTACGGACTGGATGGCAGAGTGCGCGAACTTAACCGTCAGGCGGCGCGAATTGCCCGCCAGCTCGCAGATAGCTTTTCTTCCCCAGGTCATTCGCGCTTCGTTGCCGGTTCAATGGGTCCCACCACTAAACTTCCCTCGCTAGGGCATATCACCTTCGATGCGATGGCAGATGGATATTTCCTCCAGGCGAAGGGACTCGTTGAGGGGGGCGTGGATATCCTCTGCATTGAGACTTGTCAGGATGTTCTCCAAATCAAAGCTGCACTGGTCGGCATCAATCGATGTTTCCGAGAACTCGCGATAAAGATCCCAATTGCCGTCTCAATTACCATCGAGTCGACAGGCACGATGCTGCTCGGCACAGAAGTGTCTGCCGCCCTCACCGCCATAGAACCTTATGGAGTTGACCTTTTTGGTTTGAACTGCGCGACGGGGCCGAAGGAAATGTCAGAACATCTGCGGGTGTTGTCCGCCTCGAGTCCTATTCCCATTCTGGTCATGCCCAATGCCGGAATGCCAGAAAACAGAGGGGGCATAACACACTATCCGCTGACTCCCGACGAACTTGCCGATCATCTTTCTCATTTTGTCAAAGACCTGGGGGTGCAGGTTGTTGGAGGGTGTTGCGGAACGACTCCTGAGCATATCAAAAACGTTGTGGCTGCCTTGCACGGCATCACTCCAAAGCCCCGACAGCCTGAATTCACCCCGTCGGCGTCGAGTCTCTATCAGTCCGTCTCTTTCAGAATTGACAGACCGCCTTTGCTCATCGGCGAGAGAACGAATGCGAACGGGAGCAGGATGTTTCGGGACCTTCTGCAGAAGGAGGATTGGGAAGGGATCGTGGCGATGGGGCGTGAACAGGTACGTGAGCAGGCACACTTGCAGGATATCTGCGTCGCGTATGTTGGGAGAGACGAAACCAGAGATATGCGGGAAGTGATCACGCGATTCAACCGACAAATCACAACTCCTCTGTTGATCGACTCAACAGAGCTGTCGGTTGTTGAAGAGGCGCTCAAGAACATTGGCGGTCGTGCAATAGTAAACTCCATTAATCTTGAGGACGGAGAAGATCGTGTCTCCGATACTCTCGAACTTTGTAAGACATACGGAGCGGCAGTCATTGCGCTGACGATCGATGAGCGCGGAATGGCCAAAACGCTTGAAGAAAAACTCCGGGTCGCGGAGCGAATTCATGATCTCGTCGTGACCAAACATGGAATGAGGTCTCAGGATTTGATCCTTGACGCTCTTACATTCACGCTCGCTTCCGGCGACGAGGATTTCCGAACGGCAGGGAGGGAGACCCTGGATGCGATCAGGCAAATCAAAGTGAGATTCCCTGGCGTTCACACCTTGCTCGGTGTCAGCAATATATCATTTGGCCTGCAGCCGTATACACGTCAGGTCCTGAATAGCGTCTTTCTTCACTATGCGGTCGAAGCCGGCCTCGACATGGCAATCGTCCATGCATCGAAGATCACGCCCCTTTTTCGAATCGATGAACGAGGACGGGAAATCTGCCGTAAGCTCATTTTCGATGAGCGGGAATCTGGAGGATCTGGTCGGAATCAAACAGTTCTCTACGACCCCTTGGCGGATCTCCTGGCACACTACTCCGGCAAAAAAGTCGAATCACAGGATAAGAGAGATATCACCGGGGGAACTCCGGAGGATCGGCTTCGCAACCGCATTATTGAGGGGGTAAAATCGGGACTCCATGAAGATCTCAACCTTGCCCTGAAGATTCGTCCAGCGGTTGAAATCATCAACAACGTCCTGCTAGACGGTATGAAGGTGGTGGGAGATTTGTTCGGTTCTGGCCAGATGCAGCTTCCGTTTGTCCTTCAGTCGGCAGAAGTCATGAAAGAGGCCGTATCTTATCTTGAGCCGCATATGGAGAAAACGGTGGGCCAATCTAGGGGGACGATGGTGTTGGCGACCGTTAAAGGAGATGTGCATGACATCGGGAAGAACCTTGTTGATATTATCCTGACAAACAACGGGTACACCGTCGTCAATCTTGGAATCAAATGTCCGGTAGAGACAATGATCCATGCGACGGAAGAGCATAGGGCCGATGCCCTTGGCATGAGTGGATTGCTCGTGAAGTCGACCGTGGTGATGAAAGAAAATCTCGAAATCCTGAATGAACGGAACATTCAGATACCAGTCGTCTTGGGAGGGGCTGCCCTGACCCGCCGGTACGTCGAACAAGACCTTCGATCGGTATATCGTGGACAAGTTCAATATGCGAATGACGCATTTGCCGGATTGAGATTCATGGAGTCAATTTCAACTCATGGTCACGCGAAATCTGATCCGAGTCGGGAAGAATCTGAAACTGAAGACGCGCTGAGCGGAACAGAGGCGAAAATTGTTATGAGTCAGTCACCCGATGGATCATCCGGGTCTTCGCGTGCTCTGGCAGACGCAGAGATTTTGGAGGCACAACGCGCAGAGGGCTTGAGGCTCACGTACGATCACCCTGTCAATGTCCCTCCCTTCTGGGGCTCGCGTGTAATTGAGTCAATATCGCTCGATGACGTTTTCTCGTTCATCAATGAAGCAGCATTGATCAGAGGTCAGTGGAGAATGGTGAAGGGCAAGGTGACGGCGCAAGAGTATGAAAGAATTGTTCAAGATCAGGTCTTTCCGGAGTACACCCGGCTCAAAGAGACCGTGAAACGAAAACAGCTCCTTGATCCTAAGGTTGTATATGGATATTTTCCCTGTCAGTCCGACGCGGATGATTTGATTATTTTCAGACCTCCGGAGGCAGAATCTGAGCCTTCGGAACTAACCGAGTGGCTGCGGTTTCAGTTTCCGAGGCAACAAAAATCACCCTTTCGCTGTCTCGCTGATTTCTTCAAGCCGCGGGAATCGGGAGCCGTCGATGTTGTCGCTTTTCACCTCGTGACGATGGGATCGGGAGCGTCGGAGTATTCGAAGTCTCTGTATGACGCTCATCGTTACAAGGATTATTTGTATTTTCATGGATTGAGTGTGGAAGGAGCGGAAGCTCTCGCCGAGCTTTGGCACAAGCGGATCAGAGAAGAGCTGGGAATCGGAGGGGCCGACGCGAAGGAAATCAAGCGGCTCTTCAGTCAAGGATACCAGGGAGCGCGGTTCAGTTTCGGGTACCCGGCGTGCCCCAATCTTGAAGATCAGGAAAAACTATTCGAGCTTCTCGAACCATCAAGAATAGAGGTCGGTCTGACCGAGGGTTTTCTGCTTGATCCGGAACAGTCAACGAGTGCGATTATCGTGCACCATCCGGCGGCACGGTACTTCAGTATTCACTAACGCGTTTAAACTGGAAAGAGAGAAGGAACAATGCCAACTCTGATATTGTTGAGACATGGAGAGTCACAGTGGAACCTTGAAAATCGCTTCACCGGTTGGGTGGATGTGCCCCTTTCTCCTAAGGGAGATCAGGAGGCCCACGAAGCTGGTCTGAAGCTGAAGCCCTATAAGTTTGACAAGGCATACACATCGGTATTGAAACGCGCGATTGACACGCTGAAGATCGTCCTAAAGGTAACGAATCAAGAGAATATACCAATCGAGTACGACCAAGCGCTCAATGAACGTCATTATGGAGCGTTGCAAGGGAAGAACAAGGCCGAAATCGGACGACAGTACGGGGAGGAGCAACTGAAAACGTGGCGCCGGAGCTTCGATGTCCCACCACCGAACGATGTCACCGAGTTGAACCCGGAAGGAATCAGTGAGAGCTTGAAGGATACCGCGGCGCGCACCCTTCCGTATTTCGAGTCAAAAATTCTTCCCGATCTGCGGGCAGGGAAGAACCTCATTGTCGCGGCACACGGCAATAGTCTGCGTTCAATCGTTATGTCGCTTGACGGCCTTACGAGAGAAGAGGTCCTTGAGCTCAATATCCCAACGGGCGTGCCGCTATTGTATCTCTATGACAAGAATGGAAACATCACGGAACATCGATATCTGTAATTCGCATTTTTTGGGCTGCCCCGTGTGGTTGAAATTGAGCACTATGTTTTGTATACTGGCGGCGTTGGTGGAATTGTAAGCCCGGGCCGTTGTGACCATGGAGTCTGGGATCGGAACTTGCCCGCCTCCCCACAAGTGACAACACAAATGGCATGCGGATACTTCACATGACTGTTTGGTCCTAAGCAACCTGACACTCTTAATTTGTTCGTATTCTACTACAAGGAGAAGTTTGATGGCTACGATGATCACCGAGGAATGCATCAATTGTGCTGCATGTGAGCCGGAATGTCCAAACGTCGCAATCTACGCGGGTGGTGCACAATATGAATTCAATGGGCAGATGATTGATGCTCTGTCGAATGACTTCTTTTACATTGTTCCGGAGAAGTGCACGGAGTGTGTCGGTCACTTCGATCAGGAACAATGCGCTGCAGTGTGCCCGGTCGATTGCTGCATACCCGATCCGAATCTCCCTGAAACAGAGGAAGTGCTCTTTGAACGGGCTAAAACACTTCATCCGAGCAAAGAATTTTCAGAGCTTTCGGCAGCCAACTCGAGATTTCGCAAGTAACCAATCACATGAGATTGAAGGCCGGCGACTGATCTGCCTCGATTCTGAAGGGCAGACGGCCGGCTTTCATTTTTTCTGACTATGAAGATAGGATTCTATAACGTTGTTCCGATTGAAACGGGCAGATTCGCGCTTGATGGTGGAGCTATGTTTGGCATCATCCCCTGGGTGCTCTGGTCGAAATCCATGAAACCGGATGAACGCCAGCGCATCGATCTTGCCGCCCGGTGTCTGCTCGTCAGCGGCAATGGCAAGAACATTCTCGTGGATGACGGAAACGGCACAAAGCTGACATCCAAGCAACGTGATATCTACAAGCTGAACGATGGAGACAGTAACCTTGAATCGTCACTGGCGATCCATGGATTGACTCCGGACGATATCACCGACGTCTTGCTCACTCACCTCCACTTTGACCACGCTGGGGGATCGACCAAGAGGGAAGAAGGGGAAATCGTACCAGCGTTCCGGAATGCACGTTATTATGTCCAGAAGGACCACTGGAAGTTGGCGACCAACCCGAGCGACAAAGACCGGGGGAGTTTCATGCCTGATGACTATCTTCCCCTGATGGAGCATGGCGTTCTCGAACTGGTGGATGGAGAAGGTGAACTCTTTCCAGGGATCGATCTGATACTTTGTCACGGCCACACAAACGCACAACAGCTTCCAAAGATTTCGGATGGGAAAAACACACTCCTCTTCTGTTGCGACTTATTCCCAACGCTCCATCATGTTGCCTATCCCTATGTGATGGGGTATGATTTGCGTCCGATGGTGACAATCGAGGAAAAAAAGAAGATTCTTCCACGTGCGTTTGACGAGCAATGGCTGCTTGCTCTCGAGCACGATCCCGAGATTGAGGCGATTCGAGTCAAGCCATCGGACAAGGGGTTTACGGTCGCGGAGAAGCTCCGAATCGAATAGCGAGGAGGGGGACTGCGAAATGGCCGACCTGACAACAGCTATTAAGAAGAGGGCAATGGAGATGGGGTTTGTGAAGGTTGGCATTGCCAATGTTTCGAAGTTCGTGGAAGAAGCCGAACATCTCCGGGAATGGCTTCGCCGGGGATTTCATGGCACGATGGGGTGGATGGAGAGGACGTCCTCGAAGCGAACGGACATCAGACAGGTGGTTCCGGGCGCGCAGTCAGTCGTCGTCGTGGGAACAAATTACTACACCCCCGTCGAACATTCGAACCACCCGGAGAGCGCAAAAATCTCCCGTTACGCGTGGGGGGACGATTACCATGACGTCATCGGTCCGCGACTTGACGTGTTGTGCGAGTTTATTAAGGGGGCATCTCCGGATGCTGTGACCAGGTGGTATGTCGATACTGGACCCGTTATGGAGAAGGTTTGGGCTTCGCGAGCGGGTATCGGATGGCAGGGGAAACATACCAATGTGATCACAAGAGATTTTGGGTCGTGGGTATTCCTGGGGGTTGTGATTACAGATCTCCTCCTTCAGTCTGATTCTCCGATCGAGGATCTCTGTGGGACCTGTACTACCTGCATCGAGGCATGTCCGACAGATGCGATCATAGCGCCATACCAGCTTGATGCTTCCAAGTGCATTTCATACCTCACGATCGAGCACAAAGGGGACATTCCGGACGGCCTACAAGACAAATTTGAGAATTGGTTTTTTGGGTGCGATATCTGTCAGGATGTATGTCCGTGGAACAGATTTCAGAAGGGGTCGAACGAATCGGCCTTCCATCCCCGTCTTGGAAACATCACTCCCGGGATCCGGGAATTGGGTCAAATGACCGAAGACCAGTTCTCGAAGGTCTTTGAGGGGAGCCCTGTGAAGAGGACCAAATGGAGCGGATTGATGAGAAACGTAAGGGGTGTGGAGAAGGGAGAATCTAATCCCTGATTCAAGCGTCAAACTTGAAATATTTAGGCGGAGAAATAAAAAATGCATGAAAATAATCGATATAGTGTGATCATAGTTGGGTCAGGTCCCGCAGGGCTGACCGCTGCGCTTTATGCCGCACGTGCCAATCTCAGTTCCCTCGTATTCGAGGGAACTCAACCCGGTGGCCAGTTGACGATAACGACCGATGTCGAAAACTATCCCGGCTTCCCCGATGGGATCATGGGACCGGAGTTGATGGATCTCTTCCGCAAGCAGGCACAAAAATTCGGTGCGAAATGTGTCTACAAAGAGGTTACAGCTGTCGACTTCTCCAGCCGGCCATTCAAAGTCACTGCGGAGAAGGAAGAGTATCTAGCTGATTCTGTAATCATCTCCACCGGTGCCTCGGCTAAATTGCTGAATCTCCCGTCGGAAAAAGAATATATGGGATATGGAGTTTCAGCATGCGCGACCTGTGATGGATTCTTCTTCAAAGATCAGCATGTGGTCGTCATCGGCGGGGGCGATACAGCGATGGAAGAGGCAACGTTTCTCACGAAGTTTGCCTCAAAAGTCACAGTTGTTCACCGTCGCGACGAACTGCGTGCATCGAAGATCATGCAGGAACGCGCGCGGAAAAACCCGAAAATCGAGTTCGTTTGGGACTCGGTAGTGGAAGAGATGTTGGGAAAATCAGAAGCAGGAAAGAAGATGCTCACAGGAGTCCGGTTGAAAAACATGAAGACCGGAAAAATCTCGGACTTCGCGTGCGACGGGTTGTTCCTTGCCATTGGCCATCAGCCGAATACCAGGATCTTCGAGGGAAAACTCTCCCTTGACAAAGTTGGGTACATCAAGACCGACGGGGGAGGAACCAAAACGAACTTGCCCGGCGTCTTCGCAGCCGGAGACGTAGCTGATTCAGTGTATCGCCAGGCGGTTACCGCAGCCGGAAGCGGATGCATGGCGGCAATTGATGCAGAGCGATTCCTCGCTGAACATGAAGAATAGCACCGACCTGCTTGTCCGTTCGACGAATTCCCAAAGCCCGTCATTTCTCTGCAAAACGTGGAGATTCGACGGGCTTTCAGTTGCATAATCGTTCTTCCTAGTTGTCTAACCTCAAAGTTCTCTCTCCCAGATCTGCCGCCTGAAATCAAATCGTTCGTCCAAAACAATTGACTTTGTGGAATCGTTTCCTTATAATTCTCTGTAATTAAAGGACTTACGAGCACCGTCATGGCAATGTCGAACGCGTCAAAATGGGTTTTGGGCATCACAGGGGGGATCATTCTCTTTGGCATTGCTGTGATCTTTTTGTTTGTGAGTCTGCTCGTCTGGTCTCCCGAAGACGAAACACTTTCGACCTCCGGTAAGAAAATTGCGGTCGTTGAACTCAAAGATGTGATCCTCTCCTCTCAGGAAATTGTCCGCCAATTCAAGAAGTACCGTGAAAACCCATCCGTCAAAGCGATTGTGTTCAGGGTTGAGTCACCTGGAGGGGGAGTCTCGGCAAGCCAGGAGATATACGAAGAGGTTAAGAAGACGCGGGACAGCGGTAAACCAGTGATCGTTTCGATGGGCTCTGTTGCGGCGAGCGGCGGATACTACGTCTCTTGCGGCGCGACGACAATCATGGCCAATCCTGGGACGATTACGGGGAGCATCGGTGTGATTTTTCAGTTCCTGCATATCAACGATCTCTTGAAAAAGATTGGTGTTGACGCTGCCACGTACAAGTCAGGAAAATACAAGGATTCAGGTTCGCCATTCCGCGATCCGACGGAGGAAGACCGGAGATTCTACGATCAGCTCCTCGCTGACGTGTACGATCAGTTCGTCGAGGTGGTTTCGTCCGAACGGAAGATGGAGCGAAAAACCGTGGTAACATTTGCCGATGGCCGTGTCTTCACGGGACGGCAGGCACTGCAGTACGGACTTGTTGATACACTGGGAACATATCAAGATGCGATTGACCTCGCCGCGAAGCTTGGGGATATAGAGGGCAAGCCCCGACTCATTCAGGAGACACGAAAGCGCCGTTTCTGGGATTATCTTTTTGGAGACGCGGTCGCGGAACTGTCCAGCATGAAGGACCAGTTCCTGGATCAGCCGATCGTTCAGTACAAGTTCATCGCGCCATAACCATCATTCATAGGAGGTGCCCTTGACGAAAGCAGACATTGTGGATGTGATCGCAAACGCGACGGGCCTCACGAAAGTTGAAACGGAAGCCGTGGTGGATGGATTCATCTCGACCGTCATCAATGCTTTGAAAGAGGGGAGAAATATTGAAATCAGAGGATTCGGCAGTTTCAAAGTCAAAAAGCGAAAAGGCCGCGTCGCTCGCAATCCGAGAACTGGCGAGCAAGTCATGGTCGATGAACACTGGGTTCCCCTGTTCAAAGTCTCAAAGGACCTCAAGCATTTGGTAGACGCAAATCTCAAGAAAAAAGAATCGGAAGCGGCGCAACAACCATGAAGCCAACATTTGTTTGTACGAAGTGCGGCCAGAGCCTTCAGTGGGAAGAAAGGTTCTGTACGCAGTGCGGAGTGAAAATCGAATGGCCGACGAGCGGGACGGTCGAAGAGGGTAATTCGCCAGCAGAGATGGAACGCTGCGGGAAGTGTGGCGCGCTGAATTCTCCTTCAGACAAGCGTTGCGAGTCGTGTGGCTCACCCCTGCCGCAGAAGGCCAAGTCAGAGACGAAACCTGCTCCCAAAGGATCCCGTCCGAGTGCCGCAAAAAAAGGAAAGGCCGGGAAAGAGTCCAGTTCTTGGAAGTCGATGGTTCTCTTCATAGGGATCATCGTCGCAGGTGTTGTCATCCTCGAACTGACCACGAGCGGTCGTCCGACACCAACGCAAAGCGGTCCCGTGGACGACCACGAACATGACCATTCGGAGATGACCTCGGCAAATATGGCCGTGCTGCCTCAAATCGAGGAAATGGAGAAGAAGGTTGCCGCGAATCCAGGCGACCAACAGCTGCTCCTGAACCTGGCGAACTTCCTCCATGACAATCGTTTTTACGACAAGGCGATTATTCAGTACCGAAAATATCTCGAACGTAATCCCAAAGATGCCGATGCTCGCGTTGACCTGGGGATATGCTACAACGATTTGAGCGACTTTGACGAAGCCCGAAGTCAGATGGAACAGGCATTGAAGTTTAATCCGAAACACCTCCTTGGTCATTTCAATCTGGGCATCGTCAATCTCCGGGCGGGAGATGTCGAGAAAGCCAACGAGTGGTTCAAGAAGGTTATTGCGCTCGATCCAAACAGCGGGCCTGCCCAGCGGGCGAAGCAACTGATGCAACCACATTCAACGTTAACCCAATAGCGGTCCACCACCGCCGAATAAATCCAGGAGATGTTCAACATGCCAAGTGGAAAGAAAAGAAAGCGTCACAAAATGGCAACCCACAAGAGAAAGAAACGATTGAGAAAGATGCGTCATAAGAAGAAGAATCGTTAGCACTCGTCAAAAAATCCTTTACGGCGCCCTGTTTTTTTGAAGCAGGGCATATTCTTCCCGTTATCGAGAACGTCAACCATGAACTATCGACATCTCCTCCTCGCCGGCCTCCTTTTCATTACTGCTCTCTTGGTCTATCAACGTAATACGGAAGCATGGGGATTCTGGGCACATCGCCAGATCAATCGCCACGCAATTCTTTCATTGCCCGAGGATATGCGTCCTTTCTTCACGAAGTATGCTGAGACGCTTATCGAGCGATCCGTCGAGCCGGACACAAAGAGACACTCCGACTCATTGGAACAATTCTACCACTACATCGATATCGATCGATACGGTTCGTACCCGTTCGATGTCCTTCCGCGCAACTACGATTCCGCAGTTGTGAAATTCGGAAAGGGGATGGTGGATTCGAGCGGAACGATACCCTGGAGGGTCGCAGACTTCACGGCCAAACTGACCCAGGCCATGAAGGCGCGACGGACGGACGAAATCCTTTACTACGCTTCGTACATCGGTCACTACGTTGCCGATGCGCATGTCCCTCTCCATACCACTGACAACTATGATGGACAGCTGACGAATCAGAAGGGCATTCATTCGAGATGGGAATCTCGGATACCGGAAATGTTTGGTGATAGCTTCAAGATTCAGGCTCAGTCCGTCCGATACATCCCTGATCCCTTGAATCATGCATTTGAAATCGTATTAGAGAGTTACACCAAGGTAGATTCGTTGCTAAGGATCGATATCGAGGCTCTCGCCAGTCTCCCGGAAAACCGACGCTTCAAGAGCGTTGAAAGAAGAGGGAAAACGGAGACACAGCTGAGCGATGAATACTTTCGTGAATATCATACACGATTGAACGGAATGGTCGAACGACGGATCAATGAATCCATCAGCGGAGTTGCCAGCTACTGGTACACCGCCTGGGTGGATGCGGGCAAGCCGAAGCTCCTCAGGTAGGCGCGCGTATTGGCGGTCCACGAAAACGCAAAAAGTGAATCTGCGCTTGATTCTTGATTTGAAAGAGTATTTGTGCTACCATAATTCAGCGATAGGCCTTTTCTAGACAATCCATGACCAACTCGCGCATGAATATGAAAGGTCAAAACAGCGGCAAGAAAACAAACGGCGTGAATCGCTCCAGTTATCGCTGGAAAAAAGGGGGTAACGGGAGTGTGCGTGAAGGAACGCGTATTAGAACCTACCGATTTGTCGACTTGTTCTGTGGAATTGGTGGCTTCAGATTCGCAGTCGAAGCCGCCGCAAAGAAAATTGGGTTCAACGCTGAGTGTGTGTTTTCGTCCGACATTGATCCGGAGTGTCAGCGGGCCTACGAGGCGAATTTTGGAGAATTGCCGACTGGAGACATCACCAAGGTGCATGCCCTGGAAATAGCGGACCATGATGTTCTTTTTGCAGGTTTCCCATGTCAACCGTTTAGCATTATTGGGCAGATGAAGGGATTCGAGGATACGCGTGGTACGCTTTTCTTTGACATAGCTCGAATCCTTGAAGCCAAACGTCCTCAAGCATTCGTTCTAGAGAACGTCAAATTACTTGTGGGACACAATCGCGGTAGGACACTTTCAAGGATCATGGAGAGTTTGGCTAGTCTTGGGTACTATGTGGATTATCGAGTGCTAAACGCACTAGATTTCGGACTTCCCCAGAAACGTGAGAGAGTGTTTATCGTTGGTTTCCGAAATCCGGTTTCGTTCGAATGGCCTACCGGGAATGCGCCTATGACACCTCTAGATAAGCTGTTAGAAAAGAAAGTGCCACAAGAGTACTATGCGTCAAACCATATTCGCTCGAATCGATTGAAACATCATCGCAAAACTAGTGAACCTACAATTTGGCACGAAAACAAGGCGGGACACATTAGCGCCTATGCTTATTCATGCGCGCTCCGTGCGGGGGCTTCGTATAACTATCTCTTGGTGAATGGAGAACGCAGACTTACTGAACGGGAGATGTTGCGATTGCAGGGATTTCCGGAGTCATTTGTAATCGTCTGTAACTATTCACAAACGCGGAAACAAGCAGGAAATGCTGTTCCCGTTCCAGTCGTGGAAACCGTTCTTGAAAGGGTTTTTGATTCCATAAGGCGTTGGGGAGAGACCCCATGGGTATACGAAGTTCCATCCTTTGATCGCCAGTTCCGATTCGTTAGAGAAAAAGCTATCAAATGAAGGTCCCCAAGCTCCGATCGGTTGAAAAATTCAAACCGCCCTATCCACTAAACAAGTTCCCTTCTCAATTTCCGCTTCTTTTGGGGAAAGAGATCATTTATCTTTTGGCAACGAGAGAAAGTGCTCGATTGGAAGGAGAGGATTGGGAGGAAATCTTTGCTGGTATTATTGGGGCCGAGTGGAAGCCCTCCAATGTCGGTTTGGATGATGTCGTTCTGGAGCAATGTGCTTGGGGTGCCAAGACAGTCAAGACCAAGACACCCTCTAAGGCAAAACAAGTGCGGTTGATCTCAGGTAGGAACTCACCTACGTACTCATACGGCGAGACGGACATCACGAAGATCAGACCATCCGAACTTGGTCAGCAGATAGTTGAGATTTGGAACGAGCGTGTGTCGGCAGTCAAGCGTCAGTACAAACATCTTCGTACGGTGGTTCTCATCAAATCAAACGACTTGCTTGAGGTATCTGTTTTTGAATTTGAGACACTGAGATTCGACGCGCAATTATACAAGTGGAAGTGGAATAGGCGGAAGAACCTTGAGGGATTTGATAGGTCAGGATCTCACAAATTTACTTGGCAACCGCACGGCTCACAATTCACGATCATCGAAGAAGTCCCAGCTACCAGACTTGCGCTACAAATTCGTCGCCCGTCAATCTTAGATAAGGCATCCGTGCTGAAAACGCTGCGATTTGATCCTTCTTGGGTCAAAATCTTGTAGATAACCTTTGAATTTGCATGGATACGTTTGACCGTCGCACTCGCTCTCGGATCATGGCTACCGTCAAAAGCAAGGGGTCCCGCATCGAAAAACAAGCGACTCGAATTCTTCGCAAAGCTGGAATAAAAGGTTTGACCATCCACGCCAAGGGGCTTGTCGGAAATCCAGACCTAGTTATTGCGCGAAGACGAATGGCGATTTTCGTAGATAGTTGCTTTTGGCATGGATGCCCTAAGCATCTCCGAGTGCCTTCATCGAACAAGAGATACTGGAGAGCGAAGTTAGACATGAATATTGCGCGTGACATATCTAAGCGCTCGAAATTAAGAAGGCAAGGCTGGTCGGTGATGAGGATATGGGAGCATGATCTCTCGAATCCTGCCGGGGTCACAAAACGAGTCCTAAGAGCTGTTGCTCAACCAAGAAACCGATCCACAGAATAGTTATTTTCCCTTACGATATTTCACGATTCCAAAGCTCTTTTGGTTCCGAGAGCCCCAACATCGCTTGTATCTTTGGCACGTTTTTTCTACTTTCAAAACGAAGAGTTTACATGCAGCGCACCAATCGAAACGGAGGATGCTATGGGAAATGAGAATGAAGGCATGGCGAAAGGCCTGGTAATGGGATTTCTCGCAGGGACAGTCGTCGGTGCGGTTTTAGGACTTCTCTATGCGCCCAAGCCCGGAAAAGAGCTTCGGGCCGATATCAAACGCAAGACGGATGAATTTGTCGGCGAGGCCGAAGAGTATATTGACAAGGCCAAGAAGAAAGCTGGAGAAATCATCACTGATAGCCGCCAGAAGGCTGAAAACCTGGTCACTGATGCCCGGAAAAGGGCCGAAACCTTGATGGGAGACGCTGAGCGGATTCTGACGGATGTTCGAACCAAAGGTTCAGGTGATTCAAAGAAGTCGTAGACCAGACGTCCAGGTACCCCTGAAGGGCGATGTGCCGGCGGTGAGATGACATCGGAGAGGGATTGCGTCTTCGGCGGTACAGCGACATCGCCGTGCGAGAAAAATCGAAAGAGGAATCCTAAGTGGAATCAATCCTGGCTGTGGTGCAAGTGGTTGCTCTGGTAAGCGTAACATCTCTGTGCATCTATCTCGTTATCGTCCTCACACGGGCGGAGAAGGTGCTCAAGTTGATGCACGAAAATCTGAGTGAGTTTGGTCAGAGGTCGAAACCGATCCTGGAGAATCTGGAATTTATCACCGAGAGAACCAAGTCCATTGCCGTCAAGATCGATGATCAGGCGGCGCTGGCCAAGGGATCTCTCGAATCAGTGAAGAAAGCGGCGGACAACATTCTGGAGATGGAGGAGCGAATTCAGCAGACGCTGGAGGAGCCGGTATTGCGAATTGGATCTGTTGTCGCTGCTATCGTCAATCGATTGAGCGCGTATTTTGACCGGACGCGCCATCAGGAGTGATGCATACGTTTCTTATGCTACGGTTGTGAGTTCTTAACCTGTTTCATTTCCCCGATTCTATTACCCATCTTGATGCGCAACTTTTCCATTGAGGAGATCAAACATTGGCACACGCCCCGTCTAAAGAATACCCAATTGAAAGAATCCGCAACATTGCATTGATCGGTCACGGAGGATCTGGAAAGACCACCTTGACCGAAGCCATCCTGTTTACAACCGGGACCGTGAACCGCCTGGGAAAGGTGGACGATGGATCCGCGGTCTCTGACTACCATCCGGATGAAATCGAGCGAAAGATCTCGATCAACGCCTCCCTGCTTCACTGTGAATGGGATGGACACAAGATCAATATTCTCGATACCCCGGGATATTCTGATTTCACCGGCGAAGTGGTCTGTTCGTTGCGAGTCGCAGACGCTGCGACGCTGCTGATCAAGGCTGTTGAGGGCCCCGAGGTGGGCACGGAAATCGTATGGGGCTACGCAAGGGATAATGAGTTACCCGTATTTTTCGTCGTTAATAAGTTGGACAATGAAAACGCCGATTTCGAGAAGGCTACGGCGGTGATGAAAGAGCGGTTTGGAAATGATGTCACGCTCGTACAATTCCCCCTGAACCCGGGTTTTCCGTTTGATTCCATTGTGGACGTCCTCCGCATGAAAATGTATCGCTATGAGCGGGACGGGAGTGGCAAATTTACGGAGGAGCAAATTCCCGCCGAGGTCCAATCCCGCGCAGAAGCGCTGCACGAAGAACTCGTGGAGAAGATAGCGGAGAGCGATGAAACGCTCTTGGACAAATTTGTTGAAGCGGGAACACTGCCCGAAGATGAACTCGCGCGAGGCCTTAAACAGGCTGTCAAGAACCGCAAGATGTTTCCCGTGTACTGCGCCTCGTCTTCGCTCAATATCGGGATTCCCCAACTTCTCGATTCGCTTGTCTCCAACGCGCCCTCGCCAAAGGACCTGGGAGCGGTCGTCGCTCTGAACAAAGATACGAAAGCCGAGATCAAGCTGGAACCCGATCCCTCTGGACCGCCGGCGATGTTTGTTTTCAAAACGGTGTCGGAACAGCACGTTGGTGAGCTCTCGTTTTTCAAGGTTTATTCCGGGACAGTCACTGCGGGTCTGGATCTCGTGAACCAGACTAACGCGAAACACGAGCGCCTTGGTCAGGTGTTTTTGATGAATGGCAAGGATCGCAAAGAAGCGGGAAAAATCCAGGCAGGTGATATCGGAGCGGTCGTCAAACTGAAGGATACACACACCAATAATACGTTGAGCAACAAGTCTCTTCCCGTTGAATTCAAACCGATAAATTTTCCGGATCCGGTAATCCGCATGGCAATTGTGCCGCGATCCAAAGGGGATGAGGACAAGGTTGGTTCAGGGTTGCACAGTCTTCATGAGGAAGATCCGACATTCATTGTTCAAGTCGAAGGGAAGCTCAGTCAAACGGTCATTTCTGGCCAAGGTGAGTTGCACCTACTTGTGGTGACGAAGCGGCTAAAAGAAAAATACGGTGTCGATGTTGATCTCGTTGAGCCGAAGATTCCATATAAGGAAACCATCAAATCTTCGGTGGCAGATTCCGAATACAAGCACAAGAAGCAAACCGGGGGACGCGGTCAGTTTGGTCACGTCCACCTGAAGGTCGAACCCAAACCGCGCGGTGGAGGATTTGAATTTGTCGACGCGATTGTCGGTGGAGTTGTTCCGGGACGATTTGTTCCCGCGGTGGAAAAAGGTGTCATTGATGCGATGAATAGAGGGGTTCTTGCGGGCTGCGAAGTTGTGGATGTGAGAGTCACTCTGTTCGATGGATCATACCACACGGTGGATTCTGACGAACTCTCATTCAGACTTGCGGGAGCACAGGCATTTCGGAAAGGATTCCTCGATGCAAAGCCCGTGTTGCTGGAACCAATCAATGAGCTCCAGGTGATGGTGCCGGAGGAATACATGGGCGACGTTATGGGTGATATCTCGGGTCGACGAGGAAAGATTCTGGGAATGGAAACTGAAGGATCCTTCCAGAAAATCAATGCGCTTGTCCCGCTGGCGGAACTCCACAAGTATTCGACTGTTCTGCGATCGATGACACAAGGACGCGGAATGTTCCGGACGAAGTATTCACACTATGACGAGATCCCGCGCGAACAGGCGGAAAAGGTCGTCTCAGCATATGAGAAAGCACGCGCAGAAGGCGAATAACCGAAGCGATCGATACGCGCTGAGTGCTCATAGGAGGAAATCAAGAGGTCGTCGAATGCAGACGACCTCTTTATTTTGGCGCTGAATTCCTGAATACTGGAATCGAGCGCGTTCCGGCGATTGGCGGCTCAAAGAACGCCATCCCTTGCTTGCCACATTTTTTGTTTGTAACATCGTCACATTCGAGATCAGAGAAATTGATATGTGCAGAACGAAATGTCTGGGCTAAACACCTCTTCGGTGGCGCGATTGGATGGAAGAACATTGAATCCTCTTGAATCACTCATTTCATCAAAAACGGCGCGTATTGGGGTCGTTGGGTTGGGGTACGTAGGTCTTCCGCTGGCCGTCGAATACGCTTCGGCCGGCTACGTGACCGTGGGCATCGATCTCGAAACGGACAAGGTTGATGCGGTCACGCAGGGAAAGAACTACATCGCCGACGTTGAGGCAAATCGCCTTGCAGCTGTAGTCCGGTCAGGGAAGCTCACGGCCAAATCCGATTACGATTCCGTTGGCTCACTCGACATCATTTTCATTTGCGTTCCCACGCCATTCACCCCGTCCAAAGATCCCGACATCTCGGCTGTGTTATCCGCCGCGAAAGAAATCGCTTCCAGACTCAGGCAAAAACAGCTCATCATTCTGCGGAGCACGACTTTTCCCGGGACCACCGAAGCCTATGTGCGGCCAATACTTGAAGAGAAGGGTCTGATCGCCGGACGCGATTTTTATCTCGCGTTTTCGCCGGAACGAATTGATCCGGGGAACAAGAGCTGGTCAACGACCAATACGCCGGTGCTCGTGGGCGGAATCACTCCGGAGTGCACACGGCTTGCCGCTCTTTCGCTGCAGCAGATCGTTCCACACATTGTCCCGGTTGGTAGCCCAAAGATCGCCGAAATGGCAAAACTGCTTGAAAACGTTTTCCGGAGCGTGAATATCGCTCTGGTGAACGAACTGGCACAATTATGCGATCGTATCGGCGGTCTCAATATGTGGGAGGTGATTGATGCGGCCTCCTCAAAACCATTTGGTTTCATGCCATTCTATCCCGGACCCGGAATCGGCGGACATTGTATACTGGTTGATCCGTTCTATCTCTCCTGGCTCGCACGACAGCACGATTTCCAAACAAAATTCATCACCCTTGCGGCGGAAACAAACGAGCTGATGCCCTTCTATGTGAAGAACATGGTTCTGAGGGAGATCAGCATGATGCCTGTGAGTTTGAGAGAGGCAAAGATTGTGATCCTTGGGGTGGCCTTCAAGAAGAATACCGACGACGTACGCCATAGCCCGGCCGTCAAGATCTTACAGCTGCTTCTGTCCGATGGAGCTCGGAATCTGTGGTACAGTGACCCTTACGTGCCGCAATTGTCCGTCGACTCGCAGACGATGGAATCTATAACTCTCGATGAGGAGTTGCTTCGATCGTCCGACTGTGTCCTTATCATTGCCGATCATTCGTCGTTCGACTATGAGATGATTGTTCGGCATGCTCGACGCATTGTGGATACACGCAATGCAACGAAAGGGTTTCCCTTCGGGAGGGAGAAGATCGTGGTGTTGGGAGATGGAGCGTGACGGGAATTGTCCGCTCGGCGGATCACGCACCTTCAACTGTTAGGAGAAGCACATAGTGAAGAGACTCTTTTCGCCGTGGCGTTCCGCCTATATTGAATCGTTCAAAAAGAAGAAAAAGAAATCCGATAAATGTCTTTTTTGCCGCATTGCCTCCGAAAAACGTGACGAAAAGAATTTGGTGATTTGGAGAGGCAAGTGCTGTTATATTGTCATGAATCTCTTTCCTTATAATAGCGGACACGCTATGATTGTCCCATATCGACACGTGCCCGGAATTGAGGATCTTCACCCGGATGAACACCTCGAGATCATGCTTGCGGGGGCGAAGTGTACAGAAGCACTGACGAAGATTAATAAGCCCCATGGGTTCAATTTCGGGGCGAATATCGGGCGGGCAGCCGGAGCGGGAATTGAAAACCATGTCCATTTTCATGTCGTTCCCCGTTGGGAAGGGGATACGAATTTCATGCCGGTCTTAGGTGAGACAAAGCTCATCTCAGAGGATTTGAAGAAGACGTGGGCTAGGTTAAGGAAGCTGATGTAGCGGCACGGCCTCCCCCGTGCTCCCGATGACTTTTGATGCTTGTCCCGATCAATCAGTGAGTTAGAAGCCGATTCCATGAACCACTCGTAAACGACTCTCTATGAAGATCTCCATAATTGGAACTGGATATGTTGGACTTGTGCAGGGGGCTGTGTTCGCGGACACCGGCAACGATGTTGTCTGTATGGATATCGATGAGGACAAGATTAGGACTCTTCGTGAGGGCGTCATGCCCATTTATGAGCCAGGCCTCGAAGAGCTCGTCAAGCGAAATGCTCACGAAGGCAGACTGAAGTTTACGACCTCGCTTGAGGAGGCTGTGCAAGCGAGCAATGTGGTTTTCCTCTGCCTGCCGACGCCGGAATCGGAAGATGGTTCTGCAGACCTTTCACATGTCATCGATGTGGTCACAAAGATCGCTGATCTCACCGATGACGGTAAAGTTGTTGTCAGCAAGAGCACCGTTCCTGTCGGGACGGTGAACAGGATCAAGAGAATCCTCGCGGACAAAGGAAAGACTGCCATCCCCGTGGTGTCGAATCCCGAATTTCTCAAAGAAGGGGCTGCAGTCCAGGATTCTCTCAAGCCTGACCGGATTATCATCGGCTCTACGGATGAGCGTGCGATCGCAATGATGAACGAGCTTTATGCGCCCTTTGTCCGGACCGGGAATCCGATTGTCGTGATGGATGAACGGAGCGCGGAGATGACGAAGTATGCGGCAAACGCTTATCTCGCAACAAAAATATCGTTCATGAATGAACTCGCAAATCTGTGTGAGTTGACAGGGGCTGACGTGGATTGGGTGCGAAAGGGGATGGGATTTGATCCACGCATCGGTCAGCAGTTCCTTTTTGCGGGTGTCGGATATGGGGGATCTTGTTTTCCGAAAGATGTGAAGGCACTCGTCAAGACCGGTGATGAGCAGAAGTACGATTTTCGGATACTGCGCGCTGTCGACGAGGTAAACGAGAAGCAGAAGCTCCTGGCGGTGAACAAACTGCTGAAGCACTACCAGGGTGATTTGAAAGGCAGGATCGTCACAATCTGGGGACTATCATTCAAGCCGAACACTGATGACATGCGGATGGCGCCCTCCATGACCATCATTCAAGCCCTGCTCGAAGCCGGAGCCCGCGTGCAGGCTCACGATCCTGTCGCTCTTCGAGAGGCGCGAAAGGTGCTTGGAGAGAAGGTGAAGTTCTACGAAAGCAACTATGAAGCTCTCACCGGGTCGGAGGCGCTAATCGTAGTCACGGAATGGAATGAGTTTCGTCGACCTGACTTCCCCCGAATGAAGTCTCTGATGAAATCACCCGTGATTATCGATGGAAGAAACATTTATGATCCGAAGAAAATGGTAGAAAACGGATTCATATACTATGGCATTGGTCGAAAGGGGTGATTCTGGATGGGAGTGAGAAAATGTGAATTGTGAATCGTAAATCGTAAACCGGGGGGATCAATGATCAATCAACGTCCGCATAAGAAGTTGACGGTGTGGGGGAGATCGTTGGAGCTGGTCAAGCTAATCTATGCTCTCACTAATGGATATCCGCGAGAGGAAGAGTTCGGCCTCAAGGCGCAGATGAGAAGAGCAGCGGTATCGGTCCCGTCAAACATCGCTGAAGGCTTAACGCGTCGAACGAAAAACGATAAGCTCCATTTCATAAATATTGCTGATGCCTCCTTGAGTGAAATCGATACACAGCTGGAGATCTCGCTGATGCTCAATTTCGTTGATGAAGCTAGATTTATGGAGGTCCAACAGTTGATGATTTCTGTTGAGCAGCTGCTTGGAGGATTGAGACGGAGCATCATGAAACAGTAGCTACCAACCATTCACAATTCACTATTCACGATTCACCTACATCAACAATGTCTTCTCAAACTTCCGTAGTGACCGGCGGAGCTGGATTTCTGGGCTCCCATTTGTGCGATCGATTGATTCGTGAGGGGAACCGCGTCATCTGTATCGACAACCTCATTACAGGAAGCACCTCGAACATTACCCATCTCATGGGAAACCCTCTCTTTTCGTTTATCCATTACGATGTCACGAATTATCTTCATGTCGAGGGTCCGGTCGAGAGGATATTCCATTTTGCCTCCCCGGCAAGTCCAATTGACTATCTCAAGCTCCCTATTCAGACACTGAAGGTCGGCTCGCTTGGCACTCACAAAGCACTCGGTCTGGCAAAAGCGAAGAAATCGCGGTTTTTGCTTGCCTCCACTTCCGAGGTTTATGGCGATCCCCTTGTTCATCCCCAATCTGAATTGTATTGGGGAAATGTGAATCCTGTCGGGCCGAGAGGCGTGTACGACGAGGCAAAGCGTTTCGCAGAGGCGATGACGATGGCATACCACCGCTTTCATGGGGTCGATACGAGGATTGTCCGTATCTTCAACACCTATGGTGAGCGGATGCGCATCAATGACGGACGGGCGATTCCGGCATTCATGTCCCAGGCACTTAAGGGAGAGGATGTTACGGTGTTCGGAGATGGGAGTCAGACTCGAAGCGTGTGCTACGTTTCGGATCTCATCGATGGGATCTACCGGCTTGCCGACTCAGATTACACTGACCCTGTGAACATTGGGAATCCGGACGAGATCACAATACTCCAGCTTGCCAAAGAGATTATTGCACTGGCCGGGAGCGAGAGCAGGATTGTATTCAATGATTTACCAATGGACGATCCGAAGATCCGACAACCCGATGTCGGTGTGGCGAAAAGAGTGCTGGGATGGAGTCCGTCAGTCGACCGGAAAGAGGGTCTTCGCCGTACGATGGAATATTTTGCTGAAACGCTGGGTCTGAAAACGTAGGTTTGATCTCCAAAGCGGTTATTTATGAACCTGGTTCATGATTAGATATGAGTCCTCACGAAGCACCGATACGAATTCTTCACCTGGCCCGCGATCAATTCTTCACAGAAACTGTAAACGTTCTTGACGTGCCGGTTGCCGTACTGCGTCGAGCCGAACTTACCGAGCTATTGGATCAGGCCCTACGGAGTGGCTTACGGGGATGGATTAGTTACGTCAACGTACATGCAATTAATCTCGCCACCGAATTGCCCTGGTTCAGGAGTTTCATGAAAGAGTCGCTTGTGACGTATTGCGACGGGGAAGGGGTCCGTTTGGGAGCGAAGATTTCCGGTAGAAGGATTCCAGAGCGCATTGTCACGACCGATTGGCTTTACGATGTCTGTGACCTCGCCCAACGAACGGGACGTAAGATCTATTTCCTTGGATCGACGAAATCGGTTGTCGCCAAAACTGTCCTCGCTCTCCGAAATCTCTATCCTGGTCTTCAAGTCAGCGGGTTTCACAACGGCTTTCTTGATTCTGTTGATATTACTGAAGTTGTAGGAGATATCAACTCAAGCGGCACAGATATCCTCGTGATAGGCATGGGAATGCCACTGCAGGAACGATGGATTCTCGACAACTATCGAGATCTGAACGCGAAGATCATCTTGAATGCGGGCTCGTGTTTTGACTACGTCTCCGGAATGAAGAAGCGATGTCCGAGGTTCATGGGCAATATTGGACTTGAGTGGCTGTATCGACTATTGCAGGAACCCCGCAGACTCTGGCAAAGGTATCTGATTGGGAATCCACGATTTGTGCTGCTGTGTTTGAGGGATGCCCTTCGAAATTCTCCGGAACGGATGGCCTAACAAACAATGGGAAGTTTTATTCTGGGGGCCGGTGCCACGGGACTCGCTGCGGGCTCCATTTTGGGATGGAAGATCTTCGAAGCCGCAAAAAATCCGGGTGGTATTTGTTCTTCATATTATGTGCAGCCCGGAACTACGACTCGTCAATCAACGCGTGCCGCGGATGAAGAGGATTATCGTTTCGAAATCGGCGGCGGTCATTGGATGTTCGGGGATAATCTGGAGGTGTTTCGCTTAGTTGAACAACATTGTTCGCTCAAGAGGTATGCAAGACGCGCATCGGTGTTCTTCCCCAAAACACAACTAGTCGTTCCCTATCCCCTCCAGAACCACCTCTCCTACCTGCCGGATGAAATAGCCGACAAGGCTCTCGATCAATTGCTGAATAGGCCGCAGGAATCGGTCTCCTCGATGTACGATTGGTTCTACGGCAACTTTGGATCAGTCCTTTGTGATTTGTTCTTCTCCCCCTTTCACCGTTCGTATACGGCTAACATGTGGAATGATATATCTCCACAGGATTCCCATAAATCGCCGATCGATCGTGTCGCTGTCCTTCAAGGTCGGCATGGAACGCCTAATCCCGTCGGATACAATGTGGAATTTGCCTATCCTGTCGGGGGTTTAGGGACTCTCTTGGGGTCGATGGCAGCAGCGTGCGATGTGCATTATGAAAAGATGGTCGTTGCCATCGATCCTCTTCAGCGTTCGATCAGTTTTTCTGACGGTACGAGTATCGGCTATGAAAAGATACTCTCCACAATTCCACTAAATCGCATGATTGAACTTGCGGGGGTGGGAAGTCGCCAGCGGTCAGATCCTTTTACATCGGTCTTGGTAGCCAACATCGGTGCGAGAAAAGGTCTGAAGTGTCCCCCTGATCACTGGCTGTACGTTCCAGAGAGCAAAACAGGATTTTTCCGTGTCGGATTCTACAGCAACGTGGATAACTCCTTTCTTCCGCGATCGCGCAGGCAAGATGGGACTCATGTAAGCATATACGTGGAGAAGGCATACCGGGACGGAGAGAAGCCTGGTCAGGAGACAATCGATCGGTTTTGTGATTCCGCGATTGCGGAATTGCAGGAATGGGGATTCATCGAGGAAGTTGAAGCGATCGATCCGACCTGGATTGATGTTGCATACACGTGGTCATATCCCGAGTCAACATGGCGTGAGGCGGCAATTGCGGCATTAAGGGAAATCAACATCCTGCAAGCCGGCAGATATGGGCGATGGCATTTTCAAGGAATTGTGGATTCGATTGGTGAAGGATTGATTGTTGGGAAAATAATTCGCGATGATCAACTCAATAAGCGTCAATAGGTTAGTACTGGGATCATAGACAGATGGATCTTCGCTGGTTGCCGACTCACTTCTTTCGGAATCTTGGTTCCCTTTACGGAGCACAAGCGACAAGCTATCTGCTTCCATTGATCACCATCCCCTACATTGTCCGAACTATCGGTCCGGAGCGATACGGATTGATCGCACTCGCCACCGCTGTTGTGCAATACGCCGTCATCGTGACTGAGTATGGTTACAACTTCACTGCTCCACGAGACGTGGCACGCAAGCGCGATGATAGAATCGAATTGAACCGATACGTCAATGCTGTTTTCTGGACTCGGTTGCTCCTTGCGGGGATCTCGTTTATCATCGGTTCCACGTTACTGATTGTTTTGCCCCTCTTGCCGGAACTGAAGATACTTGTTCTTCTCACCTGCGGAGTGATCGTGGGAAAAGTTCTTTTCCTGCAACCCGTTTTCTATGGACTTGAACAAGCCAAAAGCATTGCAAGATTTACCATCGCCGCGGCCATTCTGGGAGTAGTTCTGATCTTCGCGCTGATCCGCCAATCGTCTGACTATTTTTTCATTCCTTTGATCTATTCAGCGTCGTCGATTGCCATTGGTTGCGTGTCGATGTTTTGGTCACTCCGACGCATGAACATCCGAATTCGGAAGCCTGATGTTCATGATGTGAGAACTGAACTCAGGTCTGGGTTCAGAGTATTTCTGTCCACGGGGATGATCAGTCTGTACGTTGTGAGCAATACGTTGATTCTTGGTATTTTTGCCCCATCAATTGTGGTGGGCTGGTATTCCGCGGGGGAAAAGCTGGTGCGTGCGGTGCAAGGGGCATTCGCTCCTTTTCAGAATCTCCTTTTTCCCAGCATCTCACGAGAGGTATCGCATGGGAGGCGTCATGCCTTGCGCTCGCTGAAGAAATCGGCAACTCTGATCGCCCCTGTGGGCTTGTCCGTCTCGCTTCTGATTGTGCTGTTAGCGGATCCGATCGCAACACTTCTTTTCGGGGCTCACTTTACGGGTACTGCTGATGTCTTGCGAATTCTGGGTGGTATCCCATTCATTATGAGCCTCACGCTCCTATTTTCAGACATCTTTCTGATTGGTTTTGGATATGAGAGATATTGGTCGACGCTGATCATGTGGGCGGGAGTGATCAGCATCATGCTTTCTCTCCTTCTCGTGGCGCTACTAGATCTGCGACACATTGGGTCAAGTTTCGCACTCTTGATAACAGAGCTTTTTGTATTATGTGGAGCGTTGTGGAAATATCGAATGGAAACGCATTCTGGCTTGCGAATTGAGGGTGAGGAGTCATGAGGAACACATGGATTTGAGTTCTGAAAGTCTTCGCCGAAAGGATCCCATGGTTGCCGCAATCATTCCGAATTGGAACGGCAGGGACTTCATCCTTGATTGTCTCAAATCGCTGTCTGAATTGCGATATCCTCCGGAACGATTGCAGATCATCGTCGTCGACAACGGGTCAAGTGATGGTTCGCAAGAAGCGATTCGGAGAGTCTTCATAGACATGGAGCATGCTGGATATGAACACTTGCAACTTATTGAGAATGCCGTGAACCTGGGAGCTCCAGCGGCGTACAATCAAGCTATCCAGTGTGTACATCCAGAATGCGAATTTATCTGGAAGCTGGATAATGATGTGACATTCGACTCCCAATGTTTGACCGAGCTTCTGAACATCTACGATCGGGACGGTAACATAAATATTGGGGCTGTTGGAGGTAAGGTCCTTAATGTTCGCACTGGAGGTGAAGATCCCATCGGTGCTCGGTTGAAAACACCGCCCAGATTATGGGCGAAGATTGTTGATTATGTGTATAGCGGGCAAGCAGAACCTCAGCTGAGCCATGCGGAGGAAGTCGACATGGTGTCTGGCTCATGCTGTTTATTCCCCAAATGCGCCTTTGATGCCAATGGACTCTTCGATGAGCGTTTCTTTCTGTATTATGATGACACAGAGTTTTGTCTTCGATTAAAGAAAAATGGTTGGCGATTGTTTGTGGTGACGGATGCGCTGGTATACCATCATGGCTATACGAGCACAACATTGATCCCGGCATGCCGCCTCTATTACTGGCTACGCAATCACCTGCTGCTTGGAAAATGCTATTTTGCGGGCGTGGAGAGGCTGTTGTTCTACCTTGTCCATGTGCTCAACCTCCCATGGAAATTTCTTCGGATTGTTCACAGATATGCCGATGGCCAGTACGCATTGGTGGCAAAAACGATGTTCCGAGCGTATTGTGACTTCGTAGTCGGACGTTTCGGACCGTGTCCCGAAGAACTCAGGAAGATCGCTTAGATTCTAAACGATGATGCCTCCACACTCTCTCAAGCAAAATGACAAGGTGTTAGAATGAGGGTTCTTGTTGTGACCGACAAGTATCCTGCCCCTGGTTTCCCCGATTGGAACACATGGATGTTGGATCATCTCGCAGCGATTTCCCAGTGCGCAGCGGTAGATGTCGTAGCCCTCGTATATCTGGTTCCACGACTCAGGAACGTTGTGCGTGTGCAGAGCATGTGGCGCCGGCTTCGGAGCATCAGAAGGCTTCCAAGAACTCAGGTGCAGCGAAATGGTATCCGAGTCCATTATCTTCGTATCCTGAACTTCCCCAGTACCCTTTCATGGAAATTGCTCCCATTATTCATTTCAGCTCAGTGTCGATTGCGGTTCCCCCGGAACTTGCGTGGTGAAAACTATGATCTCTGCCTCATACATGGAACGTATCCAGTCGGACAATTCGGATTGAACCTCAGTAAACGATTGGGCATACCCGCCATCATTGTCAACCATGAGGGAGTCGAGATATACGGTGAGTACTTTAGACCTGTGGCGAGAAAGACTGTCGTGAAGACGCTTGAGCAGGCTGATGTTATCATTGCTCTCTCAAACGCTCACGTGAAAGAACTTGAGAAAATCTTACCCAGAAGCAGGATTGTCACGATTCCGCACATCGTGCAGGTTCGCGAGAGGTATGTCCAAGCATCTGACGACGAAATCTTCAGGATTGTTACGGCATGTCGGCTTGATGCACCCGAAAAGGATGTTGATACGCTGCTCCGTGCCTTCTCGATCGTGCGAACATATTGTCGTTCCAAACTCACTATCGCAGGAGATGGCTATCAGTATGGTCGCTTTGTTAGGAAGTCCCAGGATTTGGGTTTGTCAGCTGATGTCAGGTTCGCGGGATGGTTGTCGATGACTGAACTTCAGCGCGAGATCATGGACCACAACGCATTTGTGCTCCCATCTCACTACGAGACCTTTGGTCTTGCTATTGGCAACACGTTGGCTCTGGGAATACCGGCTGTTTCTTTAAAGCGGGTGGGATTTCTCGAAGATGAAACATTGGAGGAAATAGGATGCCTTGTTGCTGAACCACCTAACGCAGAGGGCCTCGCTGCTGCATTGATTTCGCTGCAGACAGATCCTATGCTTCGAAGGACACTGGGAAAGAATGGGCAGGCCTTTGTCGCGCGCCAGTTTTCCGTTGAGAAACACATCTCAAATTATTGTGAGGTCTTTGGATCGGTTGTTGACGAACGGTTCGGCAGGTGAGCAAATCGGAATCGGGGGTCTGGAGTGCGTCGAGTAGCATTCCTCAGCCGAGAACCATAGGTACAAGTATGACCTACTGTTTCAACGGGTCGTTAAGAATTCCCGGTCCAATGCGGCCCTAGCAGGCTAGATGAATGGATAGAGCGAAGGACCTCTCGGCTGCGCGAATAGGCAGAGCTCACAACTTGCTCCGCGAGAATGTGTTAAGATGAAAATCCTGCTCCTTACCGACGACATGCTGATCGGCGGTGTCCCGCGCCACGTCACTGATCTGGCAAATGGCCTCGCCGTAAGAGGGCATCATGTCATTGTGGCGGCGTCGGACGGACCCTCTCGGCATCACTTGATCCCGAAGGTTCGTTTTGTGCCGCTTCGACTGGTACGAAACGGGACGGCTCGGAAGAACTGGCTCGGATCTCTTGCGGCGTTGCCAAAGCTGATAGAACTAGCAGAACGCGAGGAAATCGACGTCATCCATTCGCATAAACGCTATTCCGATTTGCTGGCTCGAGCCGTTGCCAGCGCATCTCGACGGCCACATGTTTCGACATGCCATAACACATTTGGCAATCTTCGTCGTCTCTCCGTATTTGGATCCCACACCATTGCTTGTAGTGAGAGCATAAAGGCTATGCTCGTGCGACAATATGGTAAGCAGGAATCCGCGGTCAAGGTTGTCTATGTTGGCACAAAAGGTCTGGCGAGGGCTTCCGTCGACATGCAGGCAAGGATGAGGTCTCAACTCAAGCTCTCAACCCAAGTTCGAGTGTTCTGCTCGGTCGGTCATCTGTCGAAAGCAAAAGATCGAATGACGCTTTTGCTGGCGTTGACCACACTGCACAGCCAACACTCTCTCGAAAACATTGTCTGCCTGATCGTGGGAGATGGGGAAGAAGAGGATGATCTGAAGAGATATGTCCGGGATCATGATCTGGAGAAAAATGTCCTATTCCTCCCCGGATCGACAGATATTGGCAGCATCTTCAATATTTCTGAATTCGGCGTATTGTCATCCGTGCAGGAAGGTCTTCCATACGTACTCCTTGAAGCAGGCAGCCTCGCCAAACCACATGTGGCGACTGACGTTGGGGGAGTAAGCGAGTTCGTGGAATCTGGAGTTACGGGGCTTCTGGTGCCTCCACGGAACCCCGAAGCAATGGCAATTGCCATACGGTCTATGATCGAGCTTGCAGAAAAGACCAAAGACCTTGGTATGAATGCATTGAAAAAGTGGCAAGTTCAGCATTCCTATGATTCGTTTGTTGATTCAGTAATAAAAGTATATGAGCAATCTATGCACGAGAGGAAATAATTTCTTGTTGGCAATCGTCAGGGCTTTGGGCACACCTCTCGGAAAGGCCAGAAGACTCACATGGCTTTGCGGTGCTATAGGGCTCTGTGCGATGCTGTCTCTACCCGGCGAAATCACCGCCCAGTCTCCACCAAGTGAAGAAGGACGAGTGGAAAGACTATTCCCCTGGGGATCTGTCCGAATGATCGGGGGAGCGTCATCATCAACCTTCAGAATTGAGCTTAGCGCGGACCTGAGCATAGCGGAAAGCCTCGCTAATTCCTCTCGCGGCCTGAGGGTGGATCATGAAGATGATCCAGCCATGAAGCCGATTTTCCCATCGCACGCTTTCTACGTACTAGTGCCACCAAAGCAAAATGTTGTATCCCACGTCTCTAATCTTGAAGCAAGGAGTGGAGCATCGGCGCCTATCCCTGCAATCGTCGGTTTTACACGTCGTTCCGATACGTCCTCTATCGAACCCGTCTATATCGATGCGAGAGGATTGGAGGAGACCACGCTCGCGCCGGTTGTTGCCGTTGAGGCTATCGAATGGTTCCGCGGCTTGACGCTCGCCAGAATTAGGATCACTCCATTCGCGTTCCAACAATCAGAAATCGTTCATCTTTCGAGCGTGGAGTTCTCGCTGCAAATGGAAGGGGGAGAAGGTATCCCACTCGTAGAGATATCCCCCGACGATCCAAGTTTTGACGGTGTGATGCGACATCTGATTGTGAATCTTGGCGGGGAACATCGCACAAGCAAGACGCCGCTCGAGTGGGCCGACTCAACAGGACGATGGATCGACTACTCAAACCAGTACATGAGGCTCGCGATCGCAGTTGATGGGATCTATCGTCTCACCCTTGCCGACCTCCTGGCAAAATCTGCGCCGATCGAGGGTATTGATCCGCAAACGTTCCGTCTGTTTCATAAAGGAATTGAGATCCCCCTGTTCGTCGAGGGCGAGAGAGATGGGAGTTTCTCTGATTCGGATTTCATCGAATTTCCCGCCTTTCGCAATTATGGATCTCGGGATTACAGAAAGATCCCTCAGACGAATGAGGAGTACCCCTCGTACTTGGATAGGTACACAGATACCTCAGCGTATTGGCTCACCTGGGGGGGAAAGCAAGGTCTTCGGGTGGAGACCAATGAGTCGAGCGCATCTTCCACCGACACGCTTACATGGTATACCGAGGTCGTTCACATCGAACGGGACAATTTTCTTCAATTCATTGGAGGCGACATCGTTGTTCATCAAGATCCACGATGGCTCGCGGGCGATCTGTGGGGATGGGGATGGCTTGGCGCCAATGGGACATTCAGTGTCGATGTTCAGGCAAACCGAATCAACCGTTCAGCCCCTTCAGGAAAAATCTTCGCGCGGTTCGCTGGCTGGGCAAGCCAAAATGTCACCCCTGCTCATCGGGTCCGACTACGCCTCAATTCATCCGACACATTGCGCGCAATTGAAATGCGCCAGTACGACCAGGTACTTATGCAGGCCGATGTTCCGTCGGGGCAATGGGTGGAAGGAACGAATACAATACGTGTCCATTCACTTCCGACACAATCGAACGTCAACTGGATCCTCTTTGATTGGGCTGAGGCGGAGTATCCGCGCTGGCTGAACGCGGAAAGCGATACGCTGTTCTTCGGTTTCACACATCTGTCATCTCGCGGCGTTCGCGTCGTTCGTGTCACGGGTCTTTCACGAGTGGATGTTGTGATCTACAAGTGCGGTCCCACATTTCGCCGGATTTCGTCGTACGCGATTAGTGGTTCAGGCCCATACACGGTCAGCTTCGCCGATACGGTTGCACCGGGTGATAAGTATATGATATCATCAACGCCACGGTTGAGAAAGCCGGTTCTGCATACTCCAAGAAAATTCCCCAATCTTCGGAATCCCATTCAAGGAGCGGACTATGTCCTCCTGACTCATACCCGATTTCTGCAAAGTGCGGAAGCGTATGCATCATTCATCCAGTCTCATTACAAACTCCGAACAACTCTTATCAACGTGGAAGATGTCTTCGCTGAATTTGGATATGGATATCCGACTCCGGAATCGATCCGCGAGTTTCTTAAGACAACGACGCGTTGGCAGTCCCCCATGCCTGCGTTTGTGTTTATTATCGGGGACGCAACCTACGACTTCAAGTATGTCATGTCATCGCCCAATCCGGCAACGCGCCCGGTCAATTCAGTTCCTTCATATGGACATCCGGTCAGCGACTCCTATTTAGCGGTCTTGGACGATGGCTCAGCTTTACCTCAACTATTCGTCGGTAGAATTCCGGTGAGTTCCGAAGTTGAAGTACTTCGATACCTTCAGAATCACCAGGCCTACGTAAAGGCGCGTTACGACGATTGGAACAAAAAGTACATCTTCTTTGCCGGCGGGGATCCCAATGTCTCTGGTCAGGTTGAGTCATTCAAGACCGCAAACGAGGCAATCATCAGGAGCATGGTTGAGCCTTCGCCGATAGGCGGACTCGGGACAAGCTTCTATAAAACCAAAACTCCTCAGTCCGATTATGGCCCTTATACCGCTCAAAAAGTAGGGGAGGTGATTTCGGAGGGTGCAGTCGCGATCAACTACATCGGTCACAGCGGTACTCAAACGTGGGACAACGGCATCGGTGAGCCTTCTCAACTTCAAAATTCTCGTGGAAGATTCGCTCTCGTCTCGGATTTCGGATGCTCGACCGCAAAGTTCGCTGAACCTGACATAAAGTCCTTTGGTGAGCTTTTTACACTTGGGCAGACGGGTTCGGCCATCGCATATGTTGGAAATTCCGCTCTTGGATTCACCTCGAACGCCCTCAGCCTCCCCGCGCATTTTTACCGGCAGTTTCTCTCAAGGGGAACACGTCGGATCGGCGAGATTCACCTTCAGGCGAAACTGGGCCGTCTCAATGAGGCGGGGGGACCACAGGTTCTTACCAATCGAATAATGATGCTCACAAATACGCTCATTGGAGATCCGGTAATTGAACTTGCAATCCCGCAGGAGGCAAATCTGGCTCTTGACGAAGCGCGGATCGTGTCGATACCACAGAACCCGACGGAAGACGATGAGCATGTTAAACTTCATATCCCTTACATGAATACAGGACTTGCCAGACCTGATAGTTTTTCGGTCTCTATCAGGCAAGCCGGCGCTATCGGTGTGGTTGACACTACACTCAAACTTCCTCTGCCGTTGTTTCGCGATACTGTCAAGGTGGGATTCGCGATCAAAGGACTTCCCGGTGAACATCAATTCACGGTGCGATTCAACCCGAATCGTACTCTGAAAGAGATGTACGACGACGATAATGCTGCCAACCACAAACTTCTCGTTGCCTCCAATTCATTTCGCATGGTGAAGCCGCATCCGCTCTTTGGTGGATCAACAAATGAGATTGTCGTTCTTAATCCCCAGAAACTCTCATCCGGAGAGTCCCAAAGGGTTCACATCGAACTGGATACCAATGCCGCATTCATCAATCCAGTGAAACTGAGCGCTCCGCTCGGGAACGTCGTCACAAAGATCTCGAACCTGGAATTGTCAGAGAATCGTCTCTATCATTGGAGGGGTGGATTGGAAAACTCCATAAGACCGCAGTCCATCGGGAGTTTCGAAGCTACCGCATCGGGGGTGTTCCGATGGAATCAAAAGGACTCGGCTGACTGGAGCCGAAATGCGATGATCGATGTCCAATACGCCTCTGGAGCAGTGAGACTGACTGAACGGAGGATTGATCTGCGTGTAACATCTTCCGGTTTTGTCGATGGCGGGTTCGGTGCGGTAGAGTTCAATGGAATAAATATCCTTCCCAACACGTTCGGGCGAGGTCACACGGTGGCGCTCCTGGATAGCATCACTCTTTCGGTTCAACAGATACGTGTGTTCGATACTTTTGGTGTTCCGGCGCTGTCAGATTCACTTGCGGCGTTCATCAATTCGCTGTCATCCGGTCAGCTTGTTGTTCAACTCATCATCGACGAGGGGGCAAACAACCTCTCGGCGGCAGCGAGGAGCGCCATTCGGAGTCTTGGGAGCGCGCTCATAGACAGCGTCAGATATCGCGATTCATGGGCAATAGTTGGAAAGAAGGGAGCCCAGCGCGGGAGTGTCCTTGAAGGGTGGAAGAGGACCTATACCGGACGTGTCATTATTGATACGTCCTTTGTTAGGAAGAACACGTCGGGAATGGTTCTCTCACCGGTTATCGGTCCGGTCGGGTCGTGGAACAACGCGACTATCACCGCTGAAATCCCTCCTCGTGCCTCCGTGACCACTGCTGTGTTGGGTATCAGACGATCCGGCGAAGTGGACACACTGTTCAGCAAATCAGCAGGAAACTCGTTCGACCTTGGTTCGGTTTCCGCTTCTGCCTATCCAAAAGCTCAACTCGTCGCACAGCTTCAGGCGAACAACGAGGGAGCGACACCGACAATCCGAGAATGGAGCGTGAGAGTAACACCTCCCGCAGAACTCGCCCTCAATTATCAGAGTGTCTCCCTTTCAGCGGATAGAATACTCGAAGGCGAGCAGATTCTTGCATCTGTATCGATCCACAATGTGGGATATCTACCGGCGAACAACGTGCGCGTTGACCTTGAAGTGGTCGGGCAAAAGAGTAAGAAAATGCTCGATCCGCTGATATTCCCAATCATTCCTACCGGTGGTTCAGTGACAGCGACCGCGCCGATTTCCACTACCGGGTTACAAGGATACAATACATTGAACATCGCGGTAGATCCCATTGAAGAACAAAATGAGACGTATCGGTCGAACAACTTCTACTCGGCATCGTTTCTTGTTGTAGGCGACACCACCGCCCCTTCAATAGATGTGACTTTTGACGGCTTAAGAATCATGGACGGTGACTATGTCAGTGCTCACCCCGAAATTTGTATCATGATCTACGACAACAGCCCGCTGTCAATCACGGATCCAAAAAACGTTCTGTTGAAACTCAACAATCGAAGTGTTGCGCTAGGCGCCCATCCCGACAGCCTGTTCGAACACGGAACCGGGGCTGAGAAAGCTCGGGTGACATTCAGACCTCTGTTGGGGAGCGGAGACCACCTTCTCTCAATCCAGGTTCGAGATGCAACGGGCAATATGTCTGATAGCACCGCAGGAAAGATTCGCTTTCGAACGGAACGGGAATCTCAACTTCGAAACGTGGTCAATATCCCTAATCCAATGCGCCAATTCACGAATTTCACATTCAATCTTGTCGGTCTGGAAATTCCAGAGGAATTATCAGTCAAAATATACACGGTGGCGGGACGATTGCTCAATGAATTCAAAATTCCTCGCTCTGACCTCCGTATGGGGTTCAACAGCTTTCCCTGGGATGCGCGCGACCGTGAAGGAAATTCTATTGCAAATGGGGTGTATTTTTATAAGCTTTCATACCAGCTCGATGGAAAACTGATCGAAGTCGTCGAAAAACTTGCCAAAGTCGAGTAGGTATTCCATCCGGGTCCGATCCGAATTGGTCGAAATCCCCAATCCACCTCCCTGAGATCACATGCTCAACACCTATTCCGTTCTAGCCTCGCAATGTCACAGATTCCTGCTTCTTGTTCTTTGCATGGTCGCTCTCTTCCCTCTAGACTCTGCCACCGGACAGGCTGTGTACCTTCCCACTTCCCATGAGGTCTATCCCTATTTTAAGAGAATGGAGGCGCGTGGACTTCTTAAGGATTTTCGGGATGCCGCCCTGCCATTTTCGCGTCGCCAAATTGCCATGTTCCTCCAGAAACTGGAGGCTGTGACATCCCAGATGACGTGGGTTGAGAGACGCCGTTATGAGTTCCTCAAGAGCGAATTCAGCTACGAGCTGGGATCGCTGGCGGGTGATGCCGACCCAACCGATCTCCGATGGCATCTGGGATCATTTCCCTTCACCGAGGGGGTCATCAATGTTGATGTTATGGGTCAATTCGGCATGAAGCGGTGGGAGGATAATCAATGGCAAATTCGGAGCCACGGTTTGCGGATATATGGCTCTGCATTCAAGAATGTTGGTTTCTATTTTAGCTTGCTTGATTTCCGAGAGTCGGGTGAGGGAATTAATGCCGCGAAAACGCACACATCTGATCCCGGAGTTGTGATTTCGCGAAGCCCGAAAGATTTCATGGAGTACGACGTCAACGAGGCACAATTCACACTCCAACTTGGTTCATTTGAACTCTCTCTTGAAAAGATGCACAACGTGTGGGGGATGGGCCGGCGGGGCAGCCTCATTTTCTCAACGAAGGCTCCCTCATACCCACAGCTTAAGCTCAGAGTTCCCCTCTCGGATTGGATGGATTTTGTCTATATTCACGCGGATCTGAATTCGAACGTTCTGGATTCGTCTCGATCATACCAGGCCCGCTCATCAAGCATTGTAAATTTCTTCAGACCGGTAGACCGTTTGAAGTATATGGCGGCTCATCAGATTGAGTTCACTCCATTTCGAGGAATGGATATTTCTATCGGGGAGTCCGTTGTCTACAGCGATCGTGGACCACTGCTTATCTATCTGATCCCATTGATGTTTTTCAAGGCGGGCGAACATTACAATCGAGATACCGACAATTCTCAGATTTTCGGAAGTATCGACTTGAATCTTCTTCGGAATCTCAATGTGTATCTTTCCCTTTTCATTGATGAAATCCGGTTGGAACAGTTTCTCGGTGGAGGAGATTTCCGGAATCAAACGGGCTTCACGGCCGGTTTCCAGCTTTACGACCTTCCAGTGACAAATGTGGAACTTCTTGCCGAGTACTCTCGAGTCAATCCGTGGGTCTATTCGCACAAGTATCCAGCGGCGAACTTCACGAGCAACGGATATGATCTGGGCCACTGGATTGGACAAAATGCGGATCTCCTGTATGCGGACGTCGCTTATACGCCTTCGCGATCGGTAAGGGTAGGCGCATTCTATGAACGTTACAGAAAGGGGGGAAGAGGGGACGTCGCCTTTCAATACCAATTGCCCTCCATGGATTTTCTGTACGGACCGCTTCGAATTGAGAAATCTGTCGGTGCCTATGCCGAAATTCAATTGGTGCGGGACGGTTTCTTAACGGCCGGTCTGAGATCCCTTGATGTGAATGACGAGGCATATCCGCCCCGATCGATCTCTGGTCGAGTGGAATACTCCTTGGGTCTCCGCTATGGGCTTTGGTAGCTATACGATATGACTACGAAGAAGGGTGGGAAGATGGGGTCGAAGCCGAAAGTGAAAAGACGGAGTTCTGGAGGCGCCTACGTTAAGCGTCTCGAATCGCTGGTTGACGCATCACAGTTGTTGAATTCCACACTTCAACTTGATAAGCTCCTCAAGGTAATTCTCGAACTCGCGTTGACAAACCTGAACGCGGCGCGGGGAACAATATACCTTCTTGATGACGAGAAACGGGAGCTCTGGTCGAAAGTCTTGAAAGGGAAAGATCTCGTTGAGATTCGATTACCCATTGGGACGGGAATTGCGGGGACCGTGGCAAAGAACGGAAAAACGATCAATCTGAAGGACGCATGGAAGGATAAGCGCTTCTTCTCGGGCTTCGATATTCGCTCTGGCTTCCAGACAAAAACGATGCTCTGTATGCCGATGGAGAACAGAAAGAACAAAATCATCGGAGTATTTCAGATCATCAACAAGAAACGAGGCGCGTTTAATCGGGAAGATGAATTATTCCTGGAGGCGTTTTCCGAGCATGCATCTCTCGCGATCGAGAATGCCTATCTCCATCGGGCAATGATCGAAAAGGAAGTAGTGGAGAGAGAAATCAGGATTGCTGCTACGATCCAGCAGCGTCTTCTGCCGAAGGAGCTTCCCTCTATCGACCGCTACCAGTTTGATGCGGCAGCATTTCCCTGTAAGGCGATCGGTGGGGACTACTATGATGTGATCAAGATGGCTGAGGGTGAGTACCTTTTGGTGATTGCAGATGTATCGGGGAAGGGGATACCGGCTGCGTTACTGGTGTCAACGCTTCATGCAGCGCTCCATGCCTATGTTCGGACCAGCATCTCATTGGCGGACCTAGTCCAAAAACTGAACGAATCAGTGTATAGAGATACACCGTCTGAACAATACATTACATTCTTTGTCTCCGTGCTGAATACGCGTCGTAACGCGCTGATGTACGTGAACGCGGGGCACAATCCACCTTACAAGCTCTCGATCGGGTCCAGTGAAGTGTCTCAACTCGATGTGGGCGGTGTACCGTTGGGAATGTTCGATTCTGCCGAATATGAAACCGGAATGGTTGATCTCCAGAATGATGATAACATTTGTCTCTACACCGACGGTATCACTGAGGCCTTTAACCGCGCGGCGGAAGAATATGGTGAACGTCGATTCGTTCGGTGTCTCACACGCAACAAAGAGCTGCCGCTTTCGCGGCTGAAGGACGCGATCCTGGTAGACATTGGATCCTTCACGAAGTCAGAACCACAATCGGATGATCTGACGCTCCTGCTTCTCCGCCGAACGGATTCTAATGACTGAGAATAGCCAAAATTCCGCGGTATTCGATGTAGCTGTCTCATTTGGGGACATCCACTGGCGCTTTCTTAAACTTCTCTGCACCGAGATTGTCAAAAGTTCCGTAAGAAAACCGACAGGATGACAGGGAAAAGTGATTCAGAACTTGTAGAGCTATTCCTTCACGGTGATGAGACGGCATTCAACGCAATCGTTCTCCGCTACCAAGAAAAGATCTACTGGGTCGTACGGCGACTTGTCAATAGTCACGATGACGCTGATGATGTCGTCCAGGAAGTCTTCGTCAAAGCCTATGAAGGATTGCGGAGCTTTCGGGGTGATGCTCAGATCTACACGTGGCTTTATCGCATTGCGGTCAACGCGTCTCTGAACTACGTTCGTTTGAGACGGGTGAAAGAGTTCTTTCGATTCGAAGAAACGATTGCTCCGGAGACGATTGAACATCAAACACCAGAGGATATCGTTGAATCAAACGAGCAGAGGGAGATTATCGAGCAGGCCGTCGCTTCACTTCCTGAAAAACAAAAAGCGGTCTTCATCCTCCGGTATTACGAACAACTTACGTACGAAGAAATCGCCAATATCTTGAAAACTTCGGTAGGTGGTTTGAAAGCAAATTATTTTCACGCTGTGCGAAAGATCGAACGATATGTCAAAGACATTCACCAGATGTAATGAGATTCGCATAATGCTCGCGGACTTCGTTTGGGAACGGCTTGATGATTCTCAGCGAAGCCTGGCGCGTCAGCACCTCTCCGAATGTCAGGACTGCTCTTCCGAGGTGCGAGCGTTGACTGAGCTTCGCGAGATAATGGATGCACAGAACGTGAGTCAACCACCGAGCCATTATTTCCTCAATTTGTTGCCCCGCATTCGAAGCAGAATAGGAACCCGGGCTGAACCGCGACTCTTCCGATCGATTCTCAGCTCGCGTTGGGTCCTTCCCTTGGCCGCGATGGCATTGATGGTGTCGCTTTTTGTCAGTACCTCGACCTTGATGAATGTGTCGCAGACAGGAGATCACCTCATCAGCAAGATCCCAAATGGTTGGGGTGAGGACGAGCTTCTGGAACTGACAGATCGACAAATCGAAAAATTCCCGCTATCGCCAATGTTGGACCTCCAGGATAATTTGGCGTATGCGATCAGTACCGACTACATCGCTGATCAACTCGCCGGTGCGGTTTTTGCTGGCAACGTGTTCGTCGAGACGGTCCCATTTTCCAGTGGTTTGGCTCGCGAAGTGTTGCGAGAGATGAATGATGAAGAGGTCGAGAAATTGATACAGCGACTCTCAGAAAGGACGTTACTATGAAAGTGTTTCACAAGCATCTGATTTCATTCTTCGTGCTATTGTCGTCCATAGGTCTCTACGCACAGGAGCCAATGCCGATGAATCCGCAAGCGGCAGAGCGGGTGGAACAGTTCAAGAAAATTCGGCTCATGGAAGTCCTCAAGATGGAAGAGGAAGCGTCGCTTCGCTTTTTCTCCAGATACAACAAGCACGAAGAGGAAATGCGTCAGTTCGAGATGAAACGAAATCGCCTCATCGATCAACTTCAGATGATGCGTGAAAGAGATCCTCAGGAAGCCGAACTTCAAAAACTAACGAAGGAAGTGCGCGCAACGGGGGACGAGGCGTATAGAACCAGGGAAAAGTACCTGGATGATGTCTCCCGGATGCTCACTCCGGTTCAGTTCGCCGATTATCTCATCTTCGAGCGTGCATTCTTGAGGAACTTGAGAGATATGATGAGGGAGTCCCAGCGAGAGCGCATGCAGCGACGAATGCGATAGTCCGACACGAATTCCAATTGAGCCGTTCTGGAAACCTTCCGGGACGGCTTTTTTGTTGTATATGCGAATGATGAGCCGTATTATTCTATCGTATGAAACGCATCTACCTCGATCATAGTGCCACCACACCGATAGACCCCGATGTCCTTCAGGCGATGCAGGAGTGTTTTCAATTGCATTTTGGGAACGCTTCCTCGATCCATTCGTTCGGCAGGGAGGCGAACCAAAGACTGGAGCGATCGCGAGAGGTGATTGCCGACACGGTTCACGCCGCAACGGACGAAATCGTCTTCACGAGCGGCGGTACAGAATCGGACAACTTCGCGGTGCAAGGTGTGGCCCGGGCGGCGAGGAGAAAAGGAAAAAATCGTATTGTGGTGAGCGCAATCGAGCATCACGCGGTTCTGGATACTGCTCTCGCTCTCCGGGAGGAGGGATTTGAAGTCGATATTGTGGGGGTGGACAAGGACGGATTCGTCGATCCTGACCGGGTGCGGCCGTTTCTCCGAGCTGAGACGAGCCTGTTGTCTGTAATGCACTCCAATAATGAGATCGGTTCAGTGCAGCCGATAAGAGAACTCGCAGCGATTGCAAGGGATGCTGGCGTTGTCATTCATGCTGATGCCGTCCAATCCCTGGGAAGATTGCCTCTTGATGTGCAGGAGCTTGGTGTTGATCTCTTGACGATATCCGCTCACAAGACGTACGGCCCAAAAGCAATAGGTGCATTGTACATCAGGAAGGGCACGCTGATCGATCGGCTGATTCATGGCGGTGGCCAGGAAAGCAAGCGCCGAGCAGGAACCGGAAACACATGCCTGGCAGTCGGGTTTTCCCGGGCTCTCGAAGTATGCATTCCAGCTATGGCAGATGAGACGCAGCGACTACGCGAATTACGCAGCACCCTTCGTTCAAGAATCGAAAGAGAGAACGAGGGCGCCATGTTCAACACCCCTGAGGATTCGTCTCTTCCCCATGTGCTGAGTGTGTCGTTTGACTCATCGAAAGGGGTACTGGATGGGGAGGCGCTCATTATGGGAATGGATCTGCGTGGTATCGCGGTGACGAGTGGATCGGCCTGCACATCCGGAACCCTTGAGCCTTCACACGTTCTTCTTGCGACGGGTCGGAATATTCAAACGGCTCGCGCAACCGTAAGATTTTCTCTTGGAAGGTCAACGACTACTGAAGATGTAAATACTGCTGCAGAGGCACTCGCCGAGGTTGTTTCCCACCTCCGTTCATGACGGGAGTCCGATTCTCACGACTCTGCTCTGGATTGAAAACAGTCCACTACCATTCCGTAACGCAATCCCCTGTCACTTGCAGTAATCTGTTCGGCACCAATCGCATCCATCACTTCAAGCAAAATAAGAATACCCGCCACCAGGATGTCTGCTCTTCCCGCCAGGATCTGAGGATATGACTGCAATTCAGGCAAAGACATGGTTGATAGCTCAGAGAACATCGTGCGAATGCTTGTCTTGCTGAGGACGTGTCCGGTCACCCTCACAGGGTCATAGAGAAGCAGTTTGAGATCAAGCGCTGCCAACGTCGTAAGGGTGCCGGCAACGCCGATTAGTGTCGCGTGTCGCGGAACTACTTCCAAATCAGGAATATGACTGCGGATTTCCAAGCGGGCGTCATCAAGTTGCTCTCTCGATGGGGGGGCCTCCCCCAGAATTCGTTCCGTGAGGCGTACGCACCCCACATTCATACTCCAGCGGCCTCGGACGACGGATCCGCCTCCGTGTATGAGTTCGGTGCTTCCGCCACCGATATCGATCACAGCATAGTCTCGCACTCCTGGATTCTCCAGATCACTGGAAACTGCTCCAAGATACGTGAGTCGGGCTTCCTCATTCCCGTCGAGGACGCGAATCTCGACGCCCAGTCGATCTCGAATATGCTCAAGAAAATCCACTGCGTTCAGGGCGTCTCGGAGAAAACTGGTCCCGCATGCCACGAGTTCATCCGGATTGAACGACTTAGCTATCGTTAGGATGGAGGCAAGGGACTCCACGGCGAGATCAAAATTGGCGGGATCGATCGATTTGTTCTTATCCACCCCGCGGCCCAAACGCGGGATGAGATAATCATTGTGAAGCACTGTGATTTTGCCTTTGGAGTCGACCTCAGCGAGGAGAAGCAGGATTGTGTTGGTGCCTATGTCAAGAGCGGCGATGCGCATCTGCTTTGGCAAGGAGGAGGGCAACCCATCCGTTTTCATTGAGGATCTCAAGGGGAAACATCCCTAATCCTTCGAGGCGATCCAGGAAGGAAGGAAGGTCAGTTGTGAGAAGTCCCGAAACTATCATTTCACCGCCGGATTTCAGACGATTACGCAGATCGCGAAAATGCGCGACGAGGAAAGGGTAATCAATGTTGCTGAGAATAAGGTCAAATGCGCCGGGTGGAAGTTTCTCCAGACCCCCTAAACGTACGGAAAGCTTCGCATCCACTCGGTTTCGTGTCACGTTTTCTTTTGCATTCCTGATGGACCACGGGTCATTATCAATCGCGATGACCCTTCTGGCTCCTGACTTCGCCGCGGCGATGGCCAATATTCCCGTCCCCGTACCAAAATCGAGGACCGTGGACTCTGGTTGAACGCGCTCTTGGAGCAAGAGTAAGGAAAGACGCGTGGTTTCATGATGTCCTGTTCCGAAGGACATCTTTGGATCAATATGGAGGACAGTCTTTCCTTTGTCTTTTTTCCGGAGCTTCCTCCAGCTGGGTTTGATGATCATCGAATCAGAAATCTCGATGATGCCCACGCTCTGCTCCCATTTTTCGTTCCAGTTCTGATCACGGATATTTTCCCGCGAATAGAGAATATCAGCCGATGGGAACTCTTCCCGAAATCCCGTTAGAGTTTGCTGCAACTTATTCTCGAACTGTTTGGACCATTTCGAATGATCAAGGACACACCGGAGGGTCTGGTCCTCCTGCTCGAAGCCCCTGAACCCAAATTGCGCGAGCACGCCTATGAGGAGTTCCTGATGAGCCGGCGAAAGAGTGAAGCTGATTTGCAGCCAACGGTTTTTCATGTGCTCAGATTGCGGGTTGGGACGACCACCGACGGAGGATCAATTCTACGGTATCGTCATGCATCTGGAGCCAGAAAATCTGATCCCGGTAGTTTTCCTGCATTTTGCGGTCGGCCTTGTTGTACTGGACATTGAGCAGATACACGAGCCAGATGCCGGCCGTGAAGAGGATTAGTGATTGCAGAAGGAATAATTCATAGCCGACGGAGAATTGGTAAAGGATCAAAATACTGGAGAGAATCGCGAACCAGAAGGAGGTTCGACGAATTTGAATCATAACGTGGTAAATGGTGCCGAAGTAGAAGACCTTTTCGTGAAATGATGCAGGCATGTAGTTGTTCAAGATGTAGAAATATACCATTCGGGCATCACTGTCGTTGAGAAGGGGAAAATCCTTCATGAGCCTTGCCTTGTTGCTGAGATATCGGCTCGGCTGATTCTCTTGAAAAGCCTTTCGTCTCTTTGGCGTTTCCTTGGCATACATCGTGAGACCGATTACAAGCGTTATCAGGACAAAAACGATCCAAAGCGGAGCTCCGGAGATGGGGATGCCAAAGTACTCCCAGAAATACGCCCAGTAAAGGGTCAAGGTCAAAGCAGAGAAGTAGAAACCTGGAATGATGATCCGAGCCATTTCGTAGACCGCGAAGCCGGACCTGGCCCGGTCACCCGGTAATCCGTTGCCAATGTGTCGCTCTTTGCTCATACTGGATGGCCCTGACGTGAATGAAGCAAAAGCATTCGCGAATGAACTTAGCCAAATCTGCAGGGAAAATCAACTACGGGCTGCTGATGTCAATCCGCGCGCGGGTGAACTCAGCGAGCCGCACACAAATGGCATCCTGCAGATCGCGGTACCGACGTGAAGAGCCAATGAAATTTTGCATGAATATGGAAAACACAATTCGTTCTCCATCCATCGATGTGGCATAGCCGGAGAGGGTGCTGATGCCTGACATAGTACCGGTTTTTGCGCGAACATTCCCTTCGGCGCGCGTCCCCTTCATTCGACTACTCAAGGTTCCGTCGATTCCTGCAATTGGGAGGGTTTCATAGAGCCTCGAGAAGACTTCAGGTTGATTGACAATTCCCGTGAGCAACGCAACCATTGTCTCTGCGCTGATAAGATTGTAATGTGAGACTCCTGAGCCATCGGCTTGGAGATAGCGCGCAGTATCCAGACCGAGGGATATGATTGCTCGATTGATCTCGACGATACCTCGCTCTGCAGTACGATTTGTCGAGTCAACCGCAGTCGCCAGTGTTCTTAAGAGTGTTTCCGCTGACAGATTATCGCTCATTTTGTTCACGCTGAATAGGAGGCTATCAAGAGGAGCCGAATGTCTTACCAGCACTGGCGCACGTTTTGGTGCCCTGCCGGACCGAACGCCCCCCTCGACGCGCACGCCGGCTCTCTCAAGAAGTCCCTTGAATACAGTCGCAGCATACAAATCAGGGCGCCAGACCGAGACAAGTTCAGTGTGCGGTCGGGAGCCAATGAGCATTTCTCCGTCGATCGAAATCGTGTTTTGCCGGTCGTCAAATCTTCGTGCGATCTTGAGCTGTTGACGGACGGAATCGGAGACCGTACGGACGGTGCTGATGACGGTTACATAAGGGGTGGAGGGCTCAATGGTTACAGTTGATGCGGCACCGGCAGTGCTTCCCGGCGTAACAACGATACGCACACAGTTCTTGTTCAGCGAGAGAGCGCTGATCGGAGCGCCAAAGGAAAAAGGCTCATCGTCCCACATCCATCCCTTTCCGAATGAAGTAGTGTCGAAGTGAGCATTGTCTGCCACAATGTCTCCGCGGATTGCCTGAATGCCGCTCCTGGCGATGTGCTTGGCCAGGGTGTCGAGGTGTGAAGTCCGTAGTTCCGAATTGCCTCCTCCCTTGATGTACAGATCTCCTACGGCAGAGCCACCACGATAAATCGTATCCGTCACCACAGCTGTGGTAAACTCAAACTCGGGGCTCAGCAGCATGATCGCGCCGAGCGATGTGAGAATCTTCATATTGGAGGCGGGACGAAGAAGTTGTCGGCTTCCACGTTCGTAGAGGATTTCATCGTGATCGGGGGAATACACCTTGATCGAGGCGATGGTAGCATCGAACACTGAATCAGCGAGAATCCGGTCGAGCTCGGATCGCAATCCCTCGACGGGATCTGGACGTTTCGTGAAACGTTCCGATGCGGCACAGCCAAAAATGTGGAGAAGGAGAGCGAGAACTAGAAGCGCGCGCACTGTCATTGGCGAAGTTCCTTGATTTGCAGATGCTCAGTTCGGACGTCAATGTCCTCTGAAATGAGCAAAAATGCAATCCGCCCCTAAAGTCGGGTCGTATCTCAGTTTGAATTTTAATCTATGGCTTGGATGCTTGACCAGACACGGAAGGTCGAGTATATCGCGGGTGATGAAGAAGCCCAAAAGACCCCGAAAGATATTTGTGGCTTCAGCCATCCTCTTTGTTTCTGCCATACTGTTGCTTCCCTCTCGCCTCGTTTCAAGAAGAGCTTTGCTTCGTCGTTGATGCTATAAAGAGGCCAGGATGTGCGCCGAAATCAATCCGACCGATCTGGTGCATGTCTCTGCGTCCGGGAGTGTTTGGTGCCGCTCTCTTACTTCTGGAAGCGGACCACAAACCCACCGCCTTGGGCAAGCCGCACGGAAATCGCGCTCTTCGCAGTAACAGTCCGTGTCACGATCGTTACGTTCGTGGGATGCCGATCAGCGTCCGGGCCATCCATATACATCTCCGCCTCATATTCACCCTGACCCAGGAACGACAGCGGAATACGTATTTCCCGGGCCGTCCAATTTGTCATAGCCCCCAGATACCAATTCTCTCCGCGCTTTCTGGCAATCACGACATACTCGCCGACCTGTCCGTCGATTGCTTTGGTCTCATCCCAACTGGTTGGAACAGTCCGAATGAAGTTCAGCCCGGGTTGACTACGATACGCTCCCGGATCATCGCACACCATCATGAGCGGGCTTTCGTACACCACGAACATCGCCAGCTGATGACAGCGCGTACCCATGACCATCGGGCGGCTATGGATCGGCTTGAATTGCTCGGCGGTAACATTACGAAATCCGCCAGGAGTGAAGTCCATTGGACCAGCGAGCATACGTGTGTATGGGAGCGTGACGGTATGTTCCGGTGTTACCATGTTGATGACTTTGTTTTGCTCGTTTCCCAGAACGCCTTCCAGAGTGAGGAGATGAGGATAAGTACGCCGCGTGCCAGTCGGCTTATAAGCGCCATGAAAGTAGACCATCAGCCGGTGCTCGGCCGCCTTTTTCAAGGTCTTATGATACCACTGCACCATTTCCTGATCGTCGCGGTCCATAAAATCGATTTTCACGCCCACGGCGCCCCATCGGTTGTACAAGGCGAACGCGTCATCGGCCTGGCGGTCGACATTTTGCCAATGCGTCCAAAGGAACAGGCCGATCTGTTTCTTCCGCGCGTATTCAAAGAGGGCGGGCAAACGAAGCTCAGGGATCGGCTTGGTGATGTCGTACTTCTCAGGATGCCGGATGCAATCACCTTCGTCACCATACCAGGGCGGTTCTAATTCCAGGTATTCGATACCGTTCTCCGCCGCGAAGTCGATGTAATATTTCTGGTTTTCAAAATCCAGTTTGCTTGCCACTCCGGGTTCATCAGAAAAGAAATTCGGCCACCATGGAAAAATGGCTTTGCCCGGTTTGATCCATGAGACATCTTCAAGAGCGCACGGAGAGTTGAGGTTTTCGATGATGGTGGACTCGATCAGATCCGCCGGTCTTTCGCCGATCATGATCACGCGCCAGGGAGAAGGAAACGGCGTCCGGCCACGCACGCACACGCCGCCATCATCCGGTCGCGGGGGTAAGACGACCTGAACGGCTGTTCCGGGCAGGCCCCGGAGGTACATGCCTGCATAGTCGGTCAGTTCTGCCTCGGTGATTGCGAGAGTCACACCGTCCGACCGCTGCAGGGTGAGAGGAGGGTGAATCAAACCGGTGTCCGGGATTGCGCTCAGCATCGTCGGCAGGTACAGTCCTTCAAACGAAGAGCGGAACGTGTTGATCTGAAAAGCCCATGTCTTGAGGTCTGCAGCGAAGTGGAACTGAGTGTTCTCCTGGACGATGCCGAACGCCGCCACCGATGTTTGCGCCGGAAGAACGTATCGAAACGCCGCGCCATCGTTGTAAGCTCGAAAGACCAGCTCAAGTCGGCGATGGGGCATCGAAGATTCCTGCAAGGTGACGCGAAGCTCACGGAAATGATCGCGCGCTTGCTTCGTCTTTCCTGCCACCACAAAATAGGTCTCGTCATGTTCCGAGGAGGAGGAGTCGACCACGGTGAAACCGGAGGTCAGTGGAGCGCCCTGGTCTAGGGTTAGGCCCAGACGCGACCACGTCATCAACGTCCCGCCCGAGCCGGATACTCGCCACTGGGGCGCGCCATCGGGATCAAGCCTGAAGTCGATGGAGATATTGCCGCGAGGGGAGCTAAGATGAAAACTGGGTGAAACCTGGCAGAATGCAGAAGGTGACAGGAGCAACAAGAAAAGGGCGACTGAGCGCATCGGGGACCTTTATGCCGGATATGGTGAACGGGGTGCTTTTGTCGAGTCGGTGGAGCAGTCTCCTTGGGGAGAAGCCGGCCAGTCAGGGGAGAAGTTACTGTGAAAAACAAGGAATGTCAATCATCCAAGCCATAGATTGGTTGCATCCCAAAAAGTGTCGTAGCTTAGGGTTCAGAAGTCCGACGATTAAAGGCTCCATTAAACGACCGCACTCTGAGAGCCAGGAGGTTGTTAGCACCTTCTCGAGTCCAATTCATCCCGCGGCGTTTCGTTCTCCGGCCGACAACAATTTCAACGGTATTCTGTCTGACACTGCTGCTTCACCGCCACTCTGTTGTCCGGCAATTGCACTATCGGACACAAACCATGCGAGAGTTCCACTCTTGTTCGATGCCAACCCCTCCGGAGAATCCACACATGCAAAAGCCCTGGTCGTTCCAGCCGTCAAGTGACCTGTATTTCTGGCTGACATGATCGTTGGTTGACAGTGGCTTTCACGTCATTTGAGTTCTTCGAATCGATCATAGAATCGCTGAAATACTGCCAAACGAACAAAGGCCTCCACCTGCATGCATACGTCATCATGCCAAACCATCTCCACACGATTATTTCAGCCTCCCTGAGCAATCCCCCCGATATTACACGAGATTTAAAGCATCGCACCACCCAGCAGATCTCAGACCTTCTTGCTCAGACAAGCAATCAGCGTTTGCTACATTGTTCTTCTTCAGTTGCTCGGCAGGAATGGAGAGGGAATACTTTCAAGATCTGGCAAAGCGGGAGCCACCCCGTGCTCATCAATAGCGGAGAATTTCTGGATCAGAAACTACGCTGCATTCATGATATTACCGTGATGAAGGGTTATGTCGAAAACCCCGAGCATTGGAAATTCTCCGGCGCCTGGAATTACCTGTCGAAAGACCATTCGATCATCAGAAACGGCATAATGGAGCAAAACTCCAGCATGGTCTTCTTTGTCGGAGAACATGCGAGTTAAGGTAGGTCGCGTTATTCCAGCGCCCCTTCGGCCATGGCAACAACATTCTCCGGGGGGACATTAGGCAGCAGCGCTTCGTGGCTTGGGCTCACGATAAGTCGTGGGCCGAGCAATTTCTTGACCCGCCGCACTTCGTCTCTTACCCCCTCCGGACCCGCATTCACCAGAACGTCTTGCGTGTCAATCCCCCCTAGGAATGAGATTCGCCCGCCGAACTCCTTCGCGAGAGTCTCGGCATCCATACCAAAAGCTTGTGCCTGGAGTGGATGGAGGCAGTTGACTCCCGCACCAATCAGCCGGTCAATGACGCGGTAGATCGAGCCGCATGAGTGAAGGATGACCTGATAACCCCGGGCGTGTGCCTGGTTGGTAAACCTCTGGAACCAGGGGAACACAAACGCGTCAAAAAGCTCCGGAGCGAGGATGAGGTCGCGCTGCGTTCCAAAATCGTTCCCGAAGAAGAACCCGTCGATTTCACCCCCCGCCCGGTCATAAAGCATTTCGTTGGCATCGTAGTAGAACTGACACACGTGATTCGTCACGGATCGAACGATATCGGGGTGTGTGTACATTTTCGTCAGGAAACTCTCCACACCGAAGATGTCCATGACATCGTGGAAAAAAGCGGTCCAGAAACCGCTTGCGCGATAGTATTCCCCGGCAGAGCGCAGCTGCTCAACACACTCGTCCACGTTGAGATACGCCGTGTCCGGCCAGTCGTACGCCTCTACTTCATCGAGGCTTTCACATTCTGAAAGCGGCCCCGCTTCGCCGAGCGATTTCTTGCGCTTCCAGAGATCGAAAAGACCCTTTCCCTCGGGATGGAGGTACGTCGAGTTGATGAAAAGCGGCGTTATCCAGCGGAAGTCGTCACCGATCTTCTGCTGCAGCTCGGGAAGTGTAGAGGTGCCAAAATATTTGTGATAGATCGGAAGGGTATCGTCGTGCGGATTCCCGAGCCAGAAACCGCACCGGTCAGCTTGTTTGCCATCGATAATTCTGTGGATGCGTTCTCGGCTGGTCATAGATAACCTCGCAAGGAAAGTACTTATTTATGGAGAATACCGCAATCGCGTGGAGCCAACCGGGTCTTGTATCTCGCAGGAGATGTTCCTACATTGGCGACCGTACGTCACCGCGCCTTCCACTCCTACATCCGGCTCCTGACTATGGATCTCCATCCGGTAGACCTCGTCATCATCGCACTTTACATGCTCATCACACTGACTCTGGGCTTCCTCGTCCGCAGGCGAGCCAAACGGAAGCTGGAATCCTATTTCCTTGCGGACCGTAGCATCCGATGGTGGATGCTCGGCTTGTCGGGATGTTCAAGCTACGTCGACATTGGGGGAACGATGGTGATCATCGGCATGATGTTCTATGTCGGACTCAAGTCGGTCTGGATAACACACATTTTCTGGGGTTTTTTCATGATGGCCTTTTACATGGCCTACCAGGCAAAGTACATCCGCCGATCAGGCGTAATGACACTCGCCGAGTGGAACGTGACGCGCTTCGGCCAGACGCGGGAGGGAGAGCATGTCCGTCTCGCCACTGCCACATTTCTGCTTATTCTGATGGTGTTCAATTTGATCTACCTTGCGGTGGGCACAGGCAAATTTGCAGAGGAGTTTCTGCCGTTCTCGCGCGGAACATCAACATTTCTTGTGTTTGCTGTGGTCGGTGTTTATGTCACCGTGGGAGGATTCTTCGGCGTGATTCTCACAGACATCTTTCAAACAACCTTGATCGCCATCGGCACCGTTGTGCTGACAATCATGGTCTTCCAGATTCCCGAGACGGCGAATTTCCTGGCACTCAAAGACCCGGCCTGGAGCACACTTGCACCAACTTGGAATCTCTGGCCGTCATACCTGCAACAAACACCCGAAAGTCACCAACACTACTACTGGTTCGGCCCGATCATACTGGCCGGACTCAGTTGGCTCGTCTTTAAAATCCTGGCCGGGCCGGTGGTGTGGGACTTCACATTCTTCCTTACAACGAAGAACTCGCGGGAGTCTTCGCTCGCGGCCGGGATGTGGACCGTCGGCCACACACTGCGCTGGTTCTTGGCCGGCTCGTTCCTCTTTCTTGGAATCTACTACCTCGGTTCAGCGGCTGACTTTGACGCCGAGAAAATCATGCCGATGGTGATGAAGAAGCTCCCGGTCGGTCTCTCCGGCCTCTTAATGGCCATTCTTCTGGCCGCCTTGATGTCGACGATCAGCGCGATGGTAAACGTCACCAGCTCTGTTATTCTCAACGACTTTCTGAAGCGCTATTTCGCCAAGAATATGTCGGAGAGGAATCTCATCCGGCTCGGCATGGCCGCCTCCGTCATCACTGTCACGCTTGCGTTCTCGTTCAGCTTCCTCTATGACAAGATCATCTCCATCTGGGAGCTCATGATCTTTGTGATCTTGACAATGATTCTGCTCCCCGGAACCATGCGCTGGCACTGGTGGCGGTTTGGCGCCCGGTCGTTTGTATGGAGTATGCTTGCGACCGGCGGAGTCGCTCTTGCACAGAAGCTCCTCTTTCCGGAGTGGCCCATTCATACTTCCATTGCCGTCAGCGTGCTGACATCATTTGTGTTGACGGTGATCATCACCTTTAGGACGAAACCGACCGACACCGAACTGCTTGTGAAGTTTTACGCCAAAGTGAGACCGTTTGGATTCTGGAAACCAATCCGCCTTGAAGCGGAACGCCGAGGTCTCGTACCGCCAAACGACAAGATGCCGCGCATTGACTTGCTCAACGCGGTGATTGCTTCCGCGTTCCAGCTGACACTCGGTATTATTCCGTTCTACATGTTCCTGCGCGAGTGGGATAGGGTTTGGATTTGGACCGCAATCTTCGCCTCAGTCACAGTCGTCCTGTATTTTACATGGTACAAGAACCTTCCATCTCCCGACGAGGTCTAGCAACCTGCGCAAGACATTTCTCAAACGCACATTTTGCCAGCGGATGTGGAATTGTTAGGGAGTTTGTGCTATCTTGAGGAGGTAGCGAGGGGGGACACACCGTCCTACGCGAAGCGCACGAAGATGTGGTAGCGAAGAGATCAACAGAAAGCCTGAATACCATGACTCATTACAAAGACCTTGGCCTTGTAAATTCAAGAGAATTGTTTCAGAAAGCGGTCAAGGGCGGATATGCTATTCCCGCCTTCAATTTCAACAACCTCGAGCAATTGCAGGCGATCATCGGAGCCTGCGTCGAAACAAAGTCGCCGGTCATTCTGCAGGTATCGAGCGGGGCGCGAAAATACGCCAACCAGACGCTCCTCAGGCACATGGCAAAGGGTGCCGTGGACTATGCGAAGGAACTGGGCTATGCGATTCCCATCGTGCTTCACCTTGACCACGGGGACACGTTTGAGTTGTGCAAATCGTGCGTTGAGTCGGGTTTCTCCTCAGTCATGATCGACGGCTCGCATCATCCGTACGACAAGAATGTCGAGGTTACACATCAGGTGGTTGAATACTCTCACAAGTATGACGTTTCCGTCGAAGGCGAGCTTGGCGTGCTGGCGGGCATCGAAGATGAAGTCTCAAGCGAAGTGACACACTACACGAAGCCGCAGGAGGTCGAGGACTTCGTGAAGAAAACCGGCGTCGATTCGCTCGCCATCTCAATCGGAACCTCTCACGGAGCCAACAAGTTCAAGCCTGAGCAGTGCACGCGGACAGCCGATGGCATCCTGGTGCCTCCGCCCCTTCGGTTTGACATTCTGGAAGAAATCGAGAAGCGGATTCCGGGTTTCCCCATCGTGCTTCACGGTGCCTCGTCGGTTCCTGCAGAGCTTGTGAAGATCATCAACATCAACGGCGGCAAGTTGAAGGATTTGGTTGGTATTCCGGAAGAGCAGCTCCGCCGCGCCGCGGCCTCGGCAGTCTGCAAGGTCAATATCGATTCTGACGGCCGACTGGCAATGACAGCCTCCATCAGGAGGACGTTTGCGGAGAATCCTGCGGAGTTTGATCCACGGAAGTATCTCGGACCCGCACGCGAGCAGCTCAAAGATCTTTACAAACACAAGGTGGTGAACGTCCTCGGCAGCGCAAACAAAGCCTGAATCGGACAGAATCCGCCGCAGATTCAACGGTCTTCGCACGAAACCGATGAGACGGGTACATCAAGGCCCGATTTCATCGGCGATCGGCCGATGAGACTTGATACGCTTCCGGCCATGACCGAGGCGATTACTCTCTATCAGTCACTCCGGTTTCAGCCCACCGATCGTACCGCATCAACCAGCGCTCTGGAGCAAGCTACATGTAACTCGCTCACTTTCGCCCTCTCGTTAGAACAACGTATAGCTGAGCCCGAAAGATAACATTTCTTTCACCTGCAGCCTGGTCGAGGCTCTTTCGTCGTTGATCAGCATGACGTTCACGATGACGACCATGTACTTGTTGACCGTCGAGGTGAGCGCGTTATCCATTCTGAGCGTGGCATCGCTCGGCTTCGGGATTGGGGCAAAAAGTTCCAGTTTCGACCGGAAGAGCACATTGTCATCGAGTTTCAATTCTGCATCAGTCACCGACTCGAGACCGCCGTCGACACGGATTTTGACTCTGTTCTGCGGCGGCGTTTTAAGATCATTAGCATAGGTCCAGTATGTTGACGTTACGATTTCGCGGAGCGCAACTCCGAATCTGGTTTTGAGTTCCTTCACCGGCTGATATCCGACACCCGCGCTTTGGGTGAGATAGCCGGGATCGAAGAACTTCGACACCAGTGTCTCATTGCCGGCGGCATCGATCGTCACACCTGTGGAGAATTGCGTTTTGAGCGTCGCGCCAACATAGGGATTGACATACGTACCAAGCTTGTATGTCAAGACTGATTCAAACTCGATTCGATCTTCGGTCTTGCGCGATTTAGCTTGCCCGATCTTCGCCTGGCCATAGACCATCTTGTAACTGTTGCCGAGCGTGAAGGAAGTATCGTCCAGCGTGCTCTTGCCATCGAGTCTGGCCGTCCACGAAAGAGCGTCTTCGCCTCCTTGCGCCCAATCTTTGAACGAGATCTGCGTCACCGTGAGGGCAGACACGACCGAGTGCTTCCATCCCCACTTTGAGGGTGGTGGCGGAGCTTGTTGCACGGGTTGCGCCAGGGCGCCGGTACCCGATAGTACGATGAGTATGGCCGCAATAATTCTCATAAGTTTCCTCTTATGCTGTCATCAAAAGAATTGTCACAAATGCACCATCAGAGCTTCGTTGTGCAATAGCCACAGCGCTTGGCTTCGATGGGAATGCTCATCATGCACTCCGGGCATGGCTTTGTCGACTGTGCCGGCGCGGGCGCTGCTTCCTTTCTCTTCATTCGATTGACTGCTTTCACAATGACAAAGACCGCGAACGCCACGATCGTGAAGTCGATTATATGGTTCAGAAATAGACCGTATTTGAGCACAGATGCAGGCGTGCTGTCAACCGCCCCCTTGAGCGTCAGTCCGAATGCGCTGAAATCGACACCGCCAATGAGGACGCCGATGGGAGGCATCAGGACATCATTCACCATCGAGCTCACCACTTTTCCAAACGCCCCGCCAATGATGATACCAATGGCTAGATCGAGCGCGTTGCCGCGCATTGCGAACACTTTGAATTCTTTCACGATTGACATGGCGAAACCCTCCTTGGTTCGTCAATGTTGTAGAAACAAGACCGTATCTTACGCGGGTGGTCCACACAGGGCGAATACACAACGGACATACTTTATTCGCTGGAATATCTCCTCTGCACATCGGCCCCGCAAATGTATGAAGTCCTTGTCAGAATGGCCATGAGCGCACCTGGATAAGGTTGCATCCCAAAAAGTGTCGTAGCTTAGGGTTCAGAAGTCCGACGATCAGAGGCTCCATTAAACGACCGCACTCTGAGAGCCAGGAGGTTGTTAGCACCTTCTCGAGTCCAATTCATCCCGCGGCATTTCATTCTCCGGCTGACGACAATATCAGCAGCTTTCCCTATGACACCGCTGCCTGCGGGTCCTGGACGATCATAGCGCATGCCGTCGAGGTTGCGCTCAAGATACGCACAGAAGTCCTTCAACTCCAAACGGTGTTCATGATCCGAAGGCTATAAACGCCTGACGTACTGCAGAGCGTCAGGTGTGATTGCTCCACACCAAGGAGCGAACGTGTTCATACTGCCGTTGTGTTAACACCTCCCGTTCGGTCTTCTGTAAGTGATAGGCATCGAGCGTATAACGACTGCCGAGATGGATTGTCCGTTGCAGGTTCCGGATCCATGCTGCTCCATCACCGATCAGGGGTACTCGTGTCTCTGGTCCAATCCCATGCCTCAAACACCCCCCATACCATCGCTCACCATCCCGATGAAGTCGGGACGGCACGACTGATCTCACCGTACAACATGCGTTCCTGTGTCCGTCGTCGATTCCTGCTCCACCGACTTCGTCCCCGTAACGGCTACACCTACCTTCATCTTCCACCTTCCCCGAACTTCTTCATCGTCGGGTAAACCCTTCTCTTTTTCAACTCCAGCAGGCCACACTTTTGCGGATGCCTCTCCATAGATTGGAATTCAAACTGAGATAATACCCACAGCAGAGCGGATTTGACTGCACTTCAAAAAAAAGGTATATTTAAGACCAAATTCACCAATTTTTGCAGAAAGCGGGCGGCATGCTTCAATTTCTCAAGGGACTCTTTGGCTCAAAACATGAACGCGACGTCCGCGATTTGCAGCCTCTGGTTGATCAAATAAATCAATACTTCGAGCAACTGGGTTCTCTCTCGGATGAAGAGTTGAGGGGGAAGACGGATGAGTTCAAAGAAAGAATTTCGGCGTCGACGGCAGAATTCACTGAGGAGATTCGTTCTCTGAGGCAATCGATCACAGACGATCTCTCTTTCGAGCAACGAGAGGATCTCTATGCCTTGGTTCAGGAGGCCGAGAAACGACTTGATCAGAAGATCGACGAAACCTTGAATGCGCTGCTTCCGGAAGCCTTTGCCGTTGTTAAGGAAGCTTGCCGCCGTTTGCAGGGGGAAATGTGGGATGTCGCGGGGCACAAGTCGTTATGGGAAATGGTCCCTTTCGACGTCCAATTGATGGGAGGTGTTGTTCTGCATCAGGGAAAGATCGCCGAAATGGCTACGGGGGAGGGAAAGACCCTCGTGGCGACGCTCCCGATCTATCTCAACGCTCTGCCGGGTCGTGGGGTCCATCTCATCACGGTGAACGACTATTTGGCGCTTCGTGACAGTCAGTGGATGGGACGCGTCTATGAAACCCTGGGATTGAAGGTGGGCGTGATCCTCCAGCACATGAGCCCGGAGGAGCGTAAGCGCAACTATGCCGCCGATATTACATACGGCACGAACAACGAATTTGGGTTCGATTATCTTCGGGACAATATGGTGGCGGATCGGGAGCACATGGTGCAGAGAGGTTACAACTATGCCATCGTTGACGAGGTCGATTCGGTTCTGATCGACGAGGCAAGGACTCCTCTTATTATCAGCGGCCCGGTGGAGGTGGATGACCACAAGTTTAACGAGATGAAGCCCCTCCTGGAGCGTCTCGTCAACTCTCAAAAGGCTCTGGTCGCGAAGCTCACAAGCGACGCTGAGACTCTGCTCAATGAAGGGAGAACAGAGGAGGCTGGAGTTCTGTTGCTTCGTGCCCAACGCGGGTACCCGAAAAATAAGAAATTGTTGAAGATGTTGTCGGAACCGGCGAACAAGATTCTGACCCAGAATACAGAACGGGAATACCTTCGAGATCAGTCGGCAAGAATGCATGAGATCGATGACGAGCTTTTCTACAGCATCGACGAGAAATCGCACGTTATCGATTTGACGGAAAAGGGGCGAGAATATCTCGCGCAATCCACCCCGGGACGGGATAAGGAACTGTTTGTGATTCCAGACGTTGGATCGGAATTTATTGCCATCGATAGCAATCCGAATCTTTCTCCCGAGCAGAAAGAGAAGAAGAAAGATGACGTGAACACACTCTTCGCTGAGCGCAGTGATCGGATTCACACGATTCGCCAGCTCCTGAAAGCTTACAGCTTGTACGAGAAAGATGATGAGTACGTCGTCAGCGAGGACGGCAAAGTTATGATCGTTGATGAATTTACCGGTCGTCTGCTTCAGGGACGACGGTATTCCGAGGGTTTGCACCAGGCAATCGAGGCGAAAGAAGGGGTTAAGGTTGAGCGCGATACCCAGACGCTTGCGACGGTCACGCTCCAGAACTACTTCCGTATGTACAAGAAGCTTGCGGGAATGACAGGCACAGCGGAAACCGAAGCACCGGAATTCTTCGATATCTACAAACTCGATGTGGTGGTAATTCCGACGAACCGTCCGATGGTTCGATCGGATGATGATGACCATGTGTACAAGACGATCCGGGAAAAATACAACGCGCTCATCCTGGAAATCGAAGAATTACGAAAAGCCAACCGCCCAGTGCTGGTTGGAACGACGAGCGTAGAGGTCTCCGAAACAATCAGCCGGATGCTTAAGAGAAAAGGGATTCCCCACAATGTCTTGAACGCAAAACATCATCAACGCGAAGCCGAAATCGTCGCGCACGCCGGACTTCCAGGGGCAGTGACTATTGCGACCAACATGGCCGGTCGCGGAACCGATATCAAGCTTGGGCCGGGGGTTGCGGACGCGGGTGGATTGCATATCATCGGCACGGAACGCCATGAATCACGACGTATCGATCGGCAGTTGAGAGGCCGATCAGGTCGCCAGGGTGATCCCGGTTCTTCGAGGTTCTACATTTCCCTGGAAGATGATTTGATGCGGCTCTTTGGAAGCGAACGGATTTCCCGCGTGATGGAACGTCTGGGGATGAAGGAAGGTGAAGCCATCCAGCATCCCATGATCTCAAAATCGGTAGAGCGCGCACAGAAGAAAGTGGAGGAGAATAACTTTGGCATCCGAAAACGTCTCCTCGAGTATGATAACGTGATGAATCAGCAGCGCGAGGTGATCTATTCCCGGCGAAGACACGCACTGCTCGGTGATCGGCTTCGGGATGACATCATGGATATGCTGCGTGACGTGGCGGCAAAAGTCGCTGCCCAGTACTATGCCGAAGGGGATGTCGAAGGACTCCGAAACGAGGTCCGGTCTCGCTTTCTCGTGGATCTGCAGGTGGCACCGGAGAAGTTTCAGTCGCTCGGCGAAGACGGGGTGGCTCAGGAAATCGTCCGCGCGGCAGAGCAGTTCTACAAGAGAAAAGAAGAACGGCTCGGGCCGGAGATGATGCGCGCACTCGAAAAGATCTCGATGCTCCAGGTGATCGACTCGAAGTGGCGAGAACATTTACGGGAGATGGATGATTTGAAGGAAGGAATCCACCTGCGCGGATATGGTCAGAAAGATCCACTCGTTGAGTATAAGACCGAAGCATTTAAGATGTTTATTGGACTGCTCGAAACGGTCGCCGATGAAGCCCTGAGTATGGTCTTCAAGCTTTTCCCGGAAGGAGCGGACCAATTGCCGGCACAGAGAACAAGGCGCCCCATAAGCACAGAAAGATTGGTAATGACTCACGAGTCAGCCCTCGGAGCGGGCATGCGTGTGAACCGGGATGCGGTTCCGCCGCGGGATGGCGATTCTCGAGCCCAGGCTGCGGGTCCGGGCCACAGGTCACAACCGATCCGGGTGGCGGATAAAGTCGGCCGGAATGAGCCTTGTCCATGTGGGAGCGGCAAGAAGTACAAAAACTGCCACGGAGCCTGAGCATGAAAAAGATCGAAGCAATTATCAGACCGTTCAAGCTCGATGATGTCCGGGAAGCTCTCAGCGAAATTGGTGTTCGAGGTATGACGCTCACCGAAGTAAAAGGTTACGGACGCCAAAAAGGACATACGGAGATCTATCGCGGCTCTGAATACAAAATCGATTTCTTGCCGAAGATCAAAATCGAGATCATCGCTAAAGAGGAGATGGTCGACAATATTGTGACCACCATCATTCGTGTTGCAAAAACCGGACAGGTGGGTGATGGTAAGATTTTCGTTTATCCAGTCGAGGATGTTATTCGCGTAAGGACGGAAGAATCGGGTGAGGACGCGATCTGAACATCAGACAGCGTATTCCACGTGTGATGGCGTTCTGAAGCTGAATGGGCGGACGTCCCGGATCAATGATGCTTCGAATATGGAACGCACGGCGGACCAAACAATCCAGCGTTCGATGAACGCTTTTTTCTTTTCCGATGGAACAAAACCCACATCAATATCGAGCAGGCTATGTTACGATCGTCGGGGAACCAAACGTTGGTAAGTCGACTCTTCTCAACGCACTGCTGAAGCAGAAAATCTCGATCGTCACTCCGAAGCCTCAGACGACTCGCCAAAGGATTCTGGGCATATTGAGCGAGTCTGACGTCCAGATCGTCTTTCTGGACACGCCCGGACTTCTGAAGCCGAAGTACCTCCTGCAGAAAAACATGGTTCGTGCTGCGGATGTGGCCCTCGCAGATGCAGATGTGATCGTCGTAATGGTTGAAGTATCGAATGGCACGGAGTTGAGTCCGATCATTGCGGAACAAGTCATCGAGCGGTTCAAGGATACGCCGATCCTCCTCGCGATCAACAAGGTGGATACGATCGCAAAATTGCAGGTTCTCCCCATTATGGATGCCATGAACCGGCTTGGAGTCTTCAAAGAAATCATTCCAATGTCGGCAAGCAAGGATCTGAACCTGGACGACTTTCTTCAGACCGTCAAGTCTTACCTTCCGAACCATCCGCCGCTCTATCCGGAGGATATTGTGAGTGATCATCCTGAGAGGTTCTTTGCAGCAGAGTTTATCCGGGAAGAGGTGTTTCGGAAATTCCGAGATGAGGTGCCGTACTCGACTGCTGTTGAAATCCGGGATTTCAAGGAACGAGAGCGTGGCAAAATCTTTATTAGCGCGGATATCATCGTCGAACGTGATTCACAAAAGGCTATCCTGATCGGCAAGCGGGGTGAGGCGTTGAAGAACGTTGGTTCCGCCGCGAGGAATCAGATTGAAAAATTCATTGGCAGGGATGTTTACCTCGACCTGCACGTCAAAGTCGCTGAAAATTGGCGCAAGAAAAAGGATTGGCTGCATCGACTGGGTTACGGAGATTCGTGAATTGTTCCAAATTGGAGATCAGATATCCCACGCTGAGAGACTGTGTCAAAACCCTTTCTCAGGAACTGTCATTCTGATCCCGCCGTATTTTGGCGGGAGAAGAATCTGAATTAAGTTTGAGACTCTTCGCTCCGCCCAGAGTGACAACAACGACTTTTCACACAGTCTCTGAGCGACGGCGGTAAACGCATACACCGAGGGATGTAGACGCATGGCGGTAATTTCTCCTCTTCGGGGTTTGATGTACAATCGGACCGTCGACCCACAGAAGGTCGTTGCGCCGCCGTACGACGTCATCTCACCCGAGCGACAACGTGAGTTGTATGAGATTCATCCAAACAACGTAATCCGCCTCATTCTGAATCGGGAAGCCGATCCTTACACGTCAGCGGCACAAGATCTGAAGAGCTGGATTGAATCATCGATCCTCACGCAGGACCCCGAGAAAGCTCTCTATGTGCTCCATCAAGAATTCACGGATTCTGGCGGGAGAACGTTTAAGCGCGTTGGAGTGATAGGATTGTGTCGGCTGGAGGAATACTCACAAGGGGTTGTTCTTCCACACGAGAAGACACTGCCGAGGCCACGGGCGGACCGTTTGAATCTGATCATGGCGACGGCGTCGAATTTCTGTCAAGTGTTTGGGCTTTATGCTGATTCGAACCAAACAGTTGATGTGATTTTGGAGGCGTGTACGAAGTCGGAGCCGGACCGTAGTGTTGAATTCGAGGGGATCGTGAACTCCATATGGAGGATGGCCGATCCGGGCGTCATCAGTGAGATTCAATCTGCCCTGATGGAAAAAGAAATCTTCATCGCCGATGGGCACCATCGGTATGAAACGGCATTGGCGTATCGAAATCTGATGCGTGAACGAAGTCCTGGTCATACCGGAGAAGAAAAATACAACTATGTGCTGATGTTCTTCACGAACATGGAGTCCGACGGTCTGGTCGTTTACCCGACGCACCGCGTGATTCACTCGCTCCCAACATTCGATGTTACTACGTTCCTTGCCCGGGTGGATGAGTATTTCTCGATGTCGAAATTTGTCACTCTGGACGCGCTACTTAACGCGATGACTATGCCCGGACCGATGAAGATCGGGATGCGACTGCGGGATGAGCCGGCATACTATCTGTTGTTCTCTCGACCGGAGAAGTCATTGACTTCGCTTTTTGGTGGTAACCTGCCACCCGAACTTTCGAATCTTGATGTGACTGTCCTTCACAAATTGATTATTGGTCAATTCCTCGGAATTTCTGAAGAACTGCAAGCTCAAAAACTGAACATAGAATTTGTTCGGGATCCGAATGAGGCGGTAGGCAAGATCGAGAGAGGAGCGGCGCAAATCGCCTTTCTGCTCAATCCTCCAAGCGTCGAAAACATTTGTCAGGTGGCGCGATCGGGCAATACTATGCCACAGAAGTCGACGTATTTCTACCCGAAGCTTCTCTCAGGTCTTGTGATGTACCGCATGGCCGATTGACAATGAACTCAACCGAAATTCGATGAGAGCCAGAGTAATAACCGGACTTGTAGCGATCTCCCTCATCTGGGGAACGACATGGCTGGCGATCAAAATCGGCCTGGATTCAATTCCTCCATTCCTTGCAGCCACGCTGCGATTCATGCTGGCAGCGTTTGTGCTCGGATTGATTCTTCGAATAAGGAAGATTACGATTCCCCTGAACGCCAAGTTCTTTCAACTGATGATCCCACTTGGCATCTTCTCGTTCAGCGTTCCCTTTGCGCTCGTCTACTGGGGACAACAGTACATTGAAACCGGACTGGCATCAGTGCTGTTTGCGACGTTCCCGCTTTGGGTCGCGGTATTCTCGCGCTTCTTTCTGCCAAGTGAGCATGTCAGTCTCATGAAATGGATTGGAAGTGGCCTTGGATTCCTGGGGATCTGCGTAATGTTCGCGAGTGATATCACCGTTCAGGGAGAATACGTTGTGCTTGGGATGGGGGCGATTGTGCTGAGTGCCTTTCTGCAAGCGTTTATGACGGTCGCAACAAAGAAATTCGGTCAGGAATATCCCGCCATGATCATTGCGTTTTCCGGAATGCTCATCGGTGGAATCACAATGGGAATCTTCAGTCTCATCATCGAAGAATACGGCGCTGTGCGTTTTGATGAAAAAGCTATTTTTTCAACTCTCTATCTCGCGATATTTGGCTCCGTGATGACATTTGCGACATACTACTGGCTTCTCAAGCGTGTCGAGGCTGTCCTGCTGTCGCTTACCGCCTTTATTACTCCGATCATTGCTGTGCTCGTGGGGGCAGTGCTCCTCGCTGAAAGACTTCCACCGGAAATCTTCGGTGGCTCAGCGCTCGTGCTCCTGGGGATTCTTTTGGCGAACTTGCGTGAAGCCCTTGGTGTTCTGCGACGTGGAAGGGCATTCCTGTTTGAGTAGTCACAGGGGGACGGTCTCGACTGTGGATTCATTTTGATAAGGAACCTACACTATGGTTAAGGGTGTTGCGCATATCGGTATTGCTGTCAATGATTTAGCGTCGTCAACTAAACTATTTCGGACGTTGCTCAATGCCAGGGTCGAGCATGAGGAAGAGGTTCCGTCGCAGAAGGTGAGGACGGCCATGATCAAGGCTGGAGGGGATACGTTTGAGTTGTTGGCGGCAATGGATTCCGAATCTGCGATATCCAAGTTCATCGAAAAACGAGGTGAGGGAATTCATCACGTCGCTATTGAGGTCGAGGATATTGTGGCCGAACTGGACCGACTCCGGAGCACGGGAGTTGTTCTCGTTGATGAGATTCCCAGGTTGGGAGCAGAACACTGTCTGGTCGCATTCCTTCACCCGAAATCAACGAACGGCGTCCTCATTGAGCTAGTCCAAAAAATCCCCGATGTCGAAGAGAAAGAATGAACAAACAAGTCTGATCGAATTTTCCCTCCAGGACTTGACTCTCAAGGAGAGACTCGATTCCCTTCCTACCAAGCCGGGGGTGTACCAATTCAAGAACGCTGCCGGTAAGGTCTTGTATGTCGGTAAGGCGCAGAACCTCCGATTAAGAGTTCGCCAGTACTTCCAGGCGTCCCGCTCGCGACATCCCCGTGTCGATGCACTGGTCTCAAAGGTCTCCAATCTTGAAACGATCGTGACGGATACCGAGGTTGAAGCACTGATCCTCGAAGCGAATCTGATTAAGAAGCTGAAACCCCGATATAATGTGGATTTGAAAGACGACAAGAGTTACCCGTTCATCGTCATTACAAACGAGCCGTATCCCCGGGTCTTTGTCACTCGTCGGATCATCAAGGATGGCTCTAAGTATTTTGGACCATATACTGACGTGAGACCTGTACGATTCGCGCTGAAAACTATGCGCGACATATTCATGGTCAGGAGTTGCAACTATGACGTGACGGATGATGCAATACGAAAAAAGAAATTCAAGGTTTGTCTCGACTATCATATCAGGAAGTGTGGCGGCGGGTGTGAGGGCATAGAAACCAAAGAGCACTATAATGAGATGATAACCCAGGTTGCAGATGTCCTTCGCGGGAGGACGAGCGGTGTCGTTGAGAAATTGAATAGGGAGATGGAGACGTACGCTGAGCAGATGCGATTTGAGGAGGCGGCAGCGATTAGAGACCGGATCAGAGCGTTAGAAGTCTATCGGTCCAAGCAGAAGATTGTGGATCCGACAGGCGCTAATCGAGATGTTATTGCGGTTGCAGTCAAGGAGGATGATGCATGTGGGGTCATCTTCAAAGTGCGGGAAGGAAAGGTGTTGGGGAGACACCATTATTACATGCGGCAGACCCGCCTCGGCGGGCAGGTCGGCGATATTGAGGAATCGGAGCTGATCGAAGCAGTTATTAAGCGGTTCTATATCGACAATCAGGACATACCCCCGGAAATAGTCCTATCCACATCCCTCGCCACAGCCGGACTTGTCTCACAATGGCTGACCCAACAGAGGAATGGTGAGGTTCGCATTGAATCGCCAAAGAGTGGCGAAAAAGCAAAGCTCGTTGGCTTAGTGCAGAGTAATGCAAGATACCTGCTCGAAGAGCTCTTGATTCAGAAGATGAAACGGGGAGATTTTGTTCCAAGTTCGGTGCGCTCCTTGCAGCGTGATCTGCGACTCCCGATTCCTCCACGACGAATGGAATGTTTTGATGTCTCGAACATCCAGGGTTCGGATACGGTGGCGTCCATGATTGTGTTTGTGGATGGCAAGCCGAAGAAAGGCGAATACCGCCGATACAAGATCAAGGGCGTCAGCGGTCCCGATGACTATGCCAGTTTGCGTGAAGTTGTCCATCGTCGCTACAAGCGACTTCTTGATGAACAGATAACCCTACCGGATCTGATCGTCATCGACGGGGGCAAGGGACAGCTCTCCAGCGCACACGATGTTCTTCAGCAGTTGAACGTAATTGATGTCCCTATAATCGGACTGGCAAAACGTCTGGAAGAAGTGTTTGTGCCGGATAGTAATGAGGCGTTTCCCATTCCTCGCACTTCTTCGAGTTTGCGACTGCTGAAGCAAATCCGGAACGAAGCGCACCGTGTTGCTGTTACCTACCATCGGATGGTGCGATCGAAGCGTGTCCTGGAGTCTGATCTGGATTTGATCAGTGGGATCGGCAAGAAGCGTGCGAAAGAACTTCTTGAAGCATTCGGTTCTGTTCAGGGAATCAAGTTTGCCACGGAAGAGCAACTAACGGAAATCGTTGGGTACAAAGTTGCGACACAGATTAAGGACTACTACAGCCAAGACCCAATCCACACTCAGGAGTCAAAAGGCACTTGAATTACACTTCGTCAGATGATACCTTGTGTCCTATAATCGGACTCCATCCTCATCGACCTAGGGGAATACTCCTCTGAATCACCGATCCATCACCCTTCGTCTCATTCTCGGACTGCTGGTATTCGCGGGCATCCGTTGCGTCGACGCGCCGCTTGAACCCATTCTCCCGACCACGGACATTCAACTCAGTGTCCCGCTTGTGAACAGGACGAAGTTCTTCGATGAGTTCGTCAAGGATACCCTTCTCCGCCGCAATTCCCCCACAGGATCCAGCGGATACACGTATGGGTATCGCACCTCGGTTGTGCCGATTGGTCTGGATTCCATTACGGCCCATCCTCAGGCCTCGTCGCAAGAACTGGAGTTAGGAACATTTGCGGTTGAATCACCGGGGTCTCTCGGTGCTGTGTTCAGTTACAGGCAGATTACTGGTTCGGACCCGCTTCCCATCCCGATCCTAATACCCCCTGCGACGTATTCTCTTCCATCCGCTGATTATGCCCCAATTGGGTCGTTCGAATACGTTGAATTCGCATCTGGAGTCATGACCCTTCAGATTCGGAACAAACTTCCCGTGATCGTGAATTTTCCGGATCCTATCGTCATTAAGAATCGCAGAACGGAATTCCCGGTTGACACTTCGATAGTCGCGAGTTTTATCTTCGGAGCACAGCAATTCCAGCCGGGAGAATCACGCCAGATTTCAGTGAGCGTTGCCGACATCCGCATGCAAAATGTTCTTCGGGTACTTTCCACTCGAGTTCAGACGCCTGGCTCAGGAACTCCGATTCTTGTCCAACAAAGCGACGGGCTTGAGTTTGTCGTGTCGTTCACCGGCACGTCAGTCCGCGCAGCTCGGGCTCGCATCCCTCGTCAGTCTGTGTTTAGTGTTGTGGATTCCGTTTTTGTGGTCGATGATTCCCTTTCGATCCAAAGCGCAACCTTTAGGGGCGGATATCTGAACGCTGTATTTCAAAACAATATCGACGTTCAAGTTACTGCGTATCTCAGGTTCAACGAAATACGTCATCGGACGACCGGACAGAGTCTCACGATTCAACACACATTCAACGGGCGAGGCACGTTGGTAGTCCCGATTACTGCGAAGGAATATCGGGTGGTGGCGTCCAGCGTAACCGTTGGAACCGTGCTCACGTTCTCCGTTGGAATTGAGACGATTGAATCGCAGGATTTTAGGGAATTGCGAAACACTGACAAAGTTCGTGTAGAACTCCGTCCGGGCAATCCCTTTGTCGTTGAGAGTGTGACTGGTCGGATTAAGCCGACGCTGATGAATATCCGGTCGAGCCCTTACCGTCTTGATTTGGGAGAAGCATACAACAAGTTCAAAGGGGAGTTTACCTTCGATTCGCTCCGCATGGTGCTCGATGTGCGAATGACGGGTGGTTTTCCGGCTGACTATGATTTGCAGTTGATTGCGCAGAAATACGATGGTGCCATGACGAGAGTTGATTCAATTGTTCTGCCGGCACCGGTTGGAACCGCGCGAAGGAGATTCTATCCCGCTGGCGGGAAGACTACGCAGATCGTTCTGGATCGATCTTCAGGGCTTGAGTCTTTCATTCAGAAGTTTGTTCCCAACCTTCCGGACTCATTCTTCGTCCGTGGAAGTATTTTGCTCAATCCCCCCGACGTATACAACACGCCTTTGGGTCAACAGACGATCTGGGACACCACGAAGTTCTATGCGGATATCGACGCTGCGTTTCCGCTGAAGATTGGAATTGCCGACGGCGAATTGGTGGATACCGTGGACATCGGGAATGAAGAGAAATTTCCGCGCGACATCACTAAGTCGATTGCAAAGGGAACGTTTCACGTCGAGATCGACAATGGACTTCCAATTCAATTGCGCTTGCGATCAGCGTTCTTACGATCGAAGCCGCAGGGGAAAAAGGATACGCTGCTGTGGATTCCACAGACCGGGTCTCAGACAATACTCTCAAGTGTGATTGATCAGAATGGCGTGAGCGTGAATTCACGGAAGAGCGCATTTTCAATAACGCTGACCGGCAGTGAAATGGAACTTGTGAATGCGTCTGATATAATTTGGTTCAAGTTTGAAGTCGAGACAGCAAATGGAGGCAAGACTCCTGTGAAGATTCGGAGCACTGATTTCATCAAGATTCGCGCCTCAGCGAATACCGTCTATACCGTGAACAGACAGTAGCATGACGTATCGAAGACATATCGCGATTGCAGGATTTCTGCTGATTTTAACTCATGGATTGCTTGGGGGTGATCGATCCAACATTCGTGGTGTCGGGATGGCGCGGACGGCCAATCTGACTTCCCGAGGGTTTGACGCTCTGGGAATCAATCCTGCAAATCTGGCCCTCAATGAGGGGGGTTCGGTATCGTTCGGATTCTTTCCCTTTGGAGTGAATGCCAGTTCAAATCTGATCTCGTATGATATCTACAACGACTATTTCACCGGCGTTCCGGATGGGAGGGGGGGGAGACAGCCTCGATATTTGACCGCTTCAGATAAGGAGAGAATGCTCGAAGTGTTTCCCGATGGATCCGCGACAACGAAGCTTGATGTCGAGTCAATTCTGTTTGGACTCGGTGTCAGGACCGATTCATTTGCCCTTGGGTTTGCGATGAAAGACCGAATGAGTGTTCGGTTCGACCTTTCCCGGGATTTTGCCCGTCTGTTTCTTTTTGGACTTGATTCGACTGGTTCGAGGTACGTTTTTGACGAAACCAGTATTTCCGGGTTCTGGTGGCGTGAATACAATCTCGCCTATGCCATGCGGCTCCCGATCAAGTTGAAATATCCGCGAGATATCTTTGTTGGATTCAGCGTGAAGTTGCTCCGCGGATATGGCGCTTTTGCGACTGAGCGCTACCATGCATCTATCGCAAATGAACGAGTGGGACTGAATCAGTATCGGGCCTCGCTCGCGTTTGATTATCTGACGAGACGATCGGGTATCGATTTGCTGGATGAGAATCGGAATGGTGAATTTTCGTTCTTCCCTGATCCGGCGGGATCGGGTTTCGGCATTGATATCGGCTATGTCGCTCACTATGGCACATTTTCGGTGCATGGGAGTATCACCGATTATGGATCGATCAAGTGGGATCGGAACGTTGTCGAGACATACGGACAATACAACCTTACAATTGAAGACCCATTCAATGATGTGAATGAAGACAGCGTTGCGGACGCGTTCAAAGGCAAGAATCGCAAGGGGGCGCCGTTTTTGACATCCCTCCCGACAGTACTGCGGGTGGGTGTGATGCTGGAATCGGATTCACTCCGGTCTCTGAGACAGATCCTTGGCAGTTTCACCGTTGCATTCGATTATCGGCAGGGCTTGAACTCTTCGATGGGGAATACGACCAGTCCGCGTTTTGCGTTGGGACTGGAACACCGGTTGGTTTCATTTCTGCCAATCCGAACTGGGATCGCGATAGGAGGGAAGGATGGATTTCGATGGAGCGCGGGGTTCGGCATTGAATTGACCAATTGGGCTCTGGACATCGGGACGGAGAATCTTCCGATGCTCTTCTCTCCGGATAGCTACGATATGTTTTCATTTGCCGCAGGGATGAAATTTCGATTTTGAGTTTACCACAGCTGTGGTGGCAGAGCATTCGTACAAAGAAAAAGCCCGATACGGAATATCCAGATCGGGCTTTGCACTACGTTGTCGTCCTAGAGTTTTACGACCTTTGTCGCTTGAAATCCTTTTGGACCACGCTCGACCTCAAACTCGACGGTATCACCTTCTTCGAGGTTCTTAAAGCCGTTACCTTCGATCGCCTTGTAGTGCACGAAAACATCTTCGCCACCGGGGCGGGTGATGAAGCCGAATCCTTTGGTCTTGTTGAACCACTTCACTGTTCCTTTCTCCATGGAACAATTCCTTTCAATGAGTGTTTCGCATCCGCTACCGGCGGATGAATCGGTGTACAATTGCCTGATGTGCCTTTAGTAGTCCAGTCTCAGGGAATATCATTGGACTTGACTTCCGTATCGCTGCTGCGGGTGTTACTCCACTCGCGCAAAACGGATCGAGAAAGGTGGTGACAAAAGGACAACAAAGGTGTACTTTAATTTACGCCCAAATATAAAATTATCTCCAGGAACTTTCAAGCGTTTTTTTCCATGTGCTGAGTCATCAACCTTGCTGTTCCAACGGCTCCTGCAAAAGAGGCTGGATTTCGTTTCTGGAGCCCGACTTGACTTTCGGCCCCCTTTTGGGTACATTTATCGCCGAAATTCTGCTGAATGAGCACAATTTTCGCGTCGAATCGTGAAACCTCAACGGGAGCACAGGTTTGCCCGCTGAACTTAAAAGGACGATTAGCTCAGCTGGTTAGAGCGTACGGTTCACATCCGTAAGGTCGTAGGTTCGAGTCCTACATCGTCCACAGTCGGATGGGTGTATTCTTCTTTGTCCGTGTGTGCTCCAGCTGCATGGCGCGCTCGGTGCTTGTGTTCTTTGAGCTACTCCTTTAATTCTTATCCAGTGAGGTAGGGAAGGAGATTCAGGAAGTCTGGTTATTGGCAATCAAATCCAATGACCGTTATCTGATTGAGGCCTTCTATCCCACCGGGATTGGAGGCCTTTTTTCTTGGAGTATGATTATGAATAGAACAAAAGTTGTCGATGAAGATAGTATCCGGCGCAGTGTCCTGCGTCTGGCCCACGAAGTCGTCGAGAAATTCAAAGGGGCAGAAGAGGTCGTTCTCGTTGGGATCCGGAAACGAGGCGATCATCTTGCAATGCGACTCGCTCGTGCGATCGACGAGATCGAAGGGAAGAAGATCGATGTAGGAGTTCTCGATATCACCCTCTACCGCGATGATCTGCGAGGACGCCTTGACCATCCGGAACTCAAGAGTACGGAGATCCTCTTCAACATCAATGGAAAAATTCTGGTTCTCGTCGATGACGTCCTGTTCACTGGCCGAACGATTCGCGCCGCTCTCGATGCGCTCGCGGACATCGGCCGTCCTTCAACAATCCAACTTCTGGTGCTGCTCGATCGTGGACACCGGGAATTGCCGATCAGGGCGGATTTTGTTGGCAAGAATCTGCCGACTTCCATCAATCAACAAGTAGAAGTTCATTTGAAAGAGGTAGATGGTGAAGATGCCGTCTATCTCGTCGATCTGGAGGACTCGCAATATGGGATCTCCCAAGCTTAACAGCCGTCATCTCCTCGGTCTGGATGGTGTGTCAGAAGAAGACATCACCATGATTCTCGATACCGCGAAATCATTTCGTGAGGTCTTGGATCGACCAATAAAGAAGGTTCCGCCCCTCCAGGGGAAAACAATAGCTAATCTTTTCTTTGAAAGTTCGACACGAACGAGGATATCGTTCGAGCTCGCCGAACGGCGACTCTCGGCTGACGTCGTGAATTTTGCCTCTTCCGGGAGCAGCGTGTCCAAGGGGGAGACCCTGAAGGACACCGCGCGAAACATCGAGGCGATGAAAATCGACATGGTCGTTATCCGACATGCCTCTCCAGGGTCGGCCCATTTTCTCAGCAAAGTTGTCGATTCCAACGTCATCAATGCAGGCGATGGGGGGCATGAGCATCCCACCCAGGCTCTGCTGGATATGTACACACTTCGGGAAAAACGCGGAACGTTGAAGGGATTGCGCGTGTGCATTGTGGGTGACATCACCCACAGCCGCGTCGCACGCTCGAATATCTTTGGCCTTCGCACCATGGGAGCGGAGGTCTCTGTGTGTGGCCCGGCGACCCTGATTCCGCGCGAAATTGAGGATCTGGGAGTGACAGTCTACCATCGAATTGAGGATGTCATTCCGCAGATTGACGCTCTCAACGTTCTTCGAGTTCAGCTTGAACGTCAGAAAAGCGGACTCTTTCCTTCGCTACGCGAGTATCACCGCTACTTTGGCGTGACACGCGAGAGGGTTTCTCGGGCGCCCAAGCCCGTCACGATTCTACACCCTGGTCCGATTAATCGGGACGTCGAACTGTCGGCTGACGTGGCCGACAGTGAGCATTCCGTTATTCTCGAACAAGTTACGAACGGCGTTGCAATTCGAATGGCAGTTCTCTATTTGCTGGGATCTACTAATTGAGGATGTCGTCAACATGAAAATATACCTGAAGAATGGTACGTTGATTGATCCCGTCTCAGGGCGCGACGAGTCACAGGAATTCCTTATCGTCGATGGTACGATAGAAAAGATGGGAAAGGCCCTCGCCGCCGATCGCTCATATGAGGTTATGGATCTCCGGGGAAAGATGGTATCGCCCGGGCTGATCGATATGCACGTTCATCTGCGAGAACCTGGTTTTGAGCATAAGGAGACGATTGAGAGTGGCTGCCGGTCTGCCGCGGCCGGAGGGTTCACGGCGGTGTGCTGTATGCCCAACACGTTTCCTGCGATTGATGATGAATCGGTCGCCCGATATGTCCATGAGAAGGGAAAAAGCGTGTGTGAGGGAATTGTTGATGTCCATCCAATCGCAGCCGCCACGAAGCGACGTGAAGGATCGGAACTTGCGCCGATTGCCGAACTCGTACAGGCTGGGGCTGTGGGATTCTCCGATGACGGCAATCCCATCTCCAGCGCAGAGGTAATGCGTCGACTTCTCGAATACTGCTCAATGTATGACGTCCCCCTCATTCAACACGCTGAGGATTCGACCCTGACACAAGGGGGAAGCATGAATGAGGGTTTCGTTTCGACACGACTTGGCCTTCGGGGTATACCGTCGATTGCAGAGGAACTCATGGTGGCGCGCGATCTGATCCTGCTTAAGTACGTTCGAAACTCTCGCTACCACGTTGCGCACGTAAGCACGAGAGGTACCGTTGACCAAATCAGGCAGGCAAAATCCGATGGCTTGCCTGTGACGTGTGAAGTGACTCCCCATCATTTTGCGCTCACAGATGTCGCCGTTGAGAGTTTTGATACGAATACGAAGATGAATCCTCCCCTTCGAAGAGCGGACGATGTTGTTGCGATGAAGGAGGGATTGGGGGATGGGACTATTGATGTCATCGCTACGGATCATGCCCCGCACACGATCGACGAAAAAGAAGTTGAGTATACCGTTGCGCCGTTCGGAATCGTTGGCCTGGAAACGGCGATTGGGCTGTCAATAACGGAGCTCGTGGCACAAGGGTATCTCACTATGTATCAATTGATCGAAAAGTTGTCGACCAATCCCCGTCGACTACTTCGGCTCCCCGAAATTACGATCGTGGAGGGATCCCGAGCTAATCTTACCTTCATCGATCCAGGAATTCAATGGACCGTCGATGTCCAGCAATTCAAGTCGAAATCCAAAAACTCCCCATTTCACGGAAGAGTTCTCACAGGAAGAGCGATCGGGCTAATCAATAATGGAAAAATGCTCCTCAGCGCATGATAGTCAGACCTCCGATCTCATAGTACATACCTGTTCAGAATTCTGAACGGCGATGAATGCTGCTTCTCTGCACTCCCACTCAACTCCACATTTCCATACGAAATATGCTGGCGATTCCGTGGCACATACTTTGCGGGAAGCACGATTGACTTGCAATAACATTCTGGAGTCTGCCATGAGACATCTCATCGCGATTCTCGCTGCCGCCACAATACTCGCTGGTTGCGATAAACTCTATGAAGTTGATGATACCCCACCGGCGAGTCCGCGCGGCATTACAACAATCTCGCTCGATAATGCGATTCAGCTCAACTGGTTGCACAATACTGAACCGGATCTCGATGGTTATCGAGTGTGGGTGAGCGAGCGCTATGACGGCAGGTATGTACTGATCGGGACAACCGGGAAAAATGAATATGTGGACCGCGGTGCGAAAAACGGAATAACCTACTACTATGGACTGACGGCGTTCGATTTTGCCGGGAACGAAAGTCCGATGAGTAAGGATGTCGTCTATGATACTCCCCGACCGGAAGGATACAATGTTCGATTGAACAATTTCCGCCAGCTGCCGAATTCTTCGGGTTATGATTTTTCGACCTTTTCTGTCGGTCCGTACGACGACGATTACACTGATGTCTTCTACGAGTATGTCAATGGCCGGAGCTATTTGAATGTATGGAGCGATACAGACATTCAGGGAATGGGTTATACACGTTCTCTGGATGATATATCGGTCGCGCCGAATTCAGGTTGGGCTCCATCAAAATCGGTTGAGGCAATTCCGGGTCACACGTATGTGATCTGGACGTGGGACGATCATTACGCGAAATTGAGAGTGACGGATGTGAGGTCAACGCACGTTCTTTTCGACTGGGCGTATCAAACTGCAAAAGGTAATCCGGAATTGAGAAAATCCGGCGGCAAAGGTGTGCGCCAAATCCGGCCGAGCAATGAAGTCAGACGATAGCTGTTCATCATTGAGTTCATGACGGAGCCACTCACGTCCCGGAGTGTCGGGTCTGAGTGGTTTTGTCTTTCGTTGACTTTAAGGGTGTTTTCTGATACTTTGGCCCTATTATGAAACTCGTACTGACACTAATACTCCTCTTTGTTTCGATCGATCTTGTTGGCCAGGTGCGTCCCCGCCCGAAAGAACGGAAAGTGAATTCACTTATTGAACAAGGAGGGGGAGAAATCACCTCTCAAACGAGTGAAATCCGCAGCGTATTTCGTCGGATCGAAAAGGGTCTTCTGGATGGGGCAGTCGCGGACATCGCCGACGAGTTTGCTGATCAGGTAGCAGTGCAAATGAGCGGGGTGGAGGCGGGCACGTATTCATCCATCCAGGCCGGCGCATTACTGCAGAGTTTTCTTTCCAGCCGAAAACCGGCTTCTTTTTCTTTTTCCCGGACCAGCGAGACGTCACCGATTGTGTTCGCGACAGGAAGACTTTACTACGTGCACAGGGGTTCGAAGGAATCCGTGCAGGTTTACGTCTCTCTCGCGCAGCAGAATGGACGATGGGTGATTGTCCAATTCAACATGTATTGATCTCACCTCACCGATGATATGAAGGCGCCTCGACAATCGTATACTCGCCCCGCACTGTGGGGCTTTTTCGTTTTCGGATTTACTGCCCTCACGCTGACATTGATTCGTCTTGGATGGATAAGTGACATCGAATCGAGGTGGGAGACGTGGCAGGTTGACCGCCTTGATAGCGAAGCAGAGCTCGTGATTGCACGGTTTCGATCACATGCGCAAAGGCTTTATCTGAGTGCGTCGCGCGTCAGAGCCGACGAGGAATTGCTTCGGTGTATCACGGCCGTCGACCGCAAGGAAGCCGCCCGGGCTTTTGAAAAACTCGGATCATACCAGCCCAACCATGAAACCAGTATTGCAGTGTTTGACCCGCGTGGGACTCTCATCGCATGGAGTGGTCGAGGAATAGAAGTCCGGAATGCAGATGGGGGCCAATTCCTCACCAAGGATTCGTCGCTCGCGATCGTTCGGCGGGATCTTCACACATATCTTTCCGCAGCGCTCTTGGCCGCCAATAGTGCTCTCTGGATTGTCAGCTCAGAACCGTTCGAGATCAACTATCCGATTTCCAATCGATTTGTCTCCCCGGTGAGTTTTACTGGTGACATTTCCAGGATCATTGGCCGGCAGGTGCGACTCGTTATGCCTTCGGAAGAACCGAATCAGCTCGTGGATCAGTACCGTCGCGTCCCGCTCACGGATCCACGCGGTCGGGTGCTTGCCACGGTGTTCATCCCATTCCCAACCCCTGAATTTGCTCAGCAATTGATTTCTGACACTCTGTCGCCCTGGGTGAGATCGGCCGCAGGATTGGGAGTGCTTTGTTTCGGATTATTCCTCATATCGCGAGCTGCCGGCGCACGATCGCGCTGGGCGCTTCCTGTGACGGGATCCGCGGTTCTTGTCTTTATGCGCTACGCGTGGCTGTATTTCGATTTTCCGGGAGGAGTGATAGGAGGCGGAGTCTTTGACCCTGCGAATTATGGGGCTACATTTGCGGGAGGGCTCACGACATCGGCGGGCGAAACCCTTATCAGCATCGTCTTTGTCTTTGCCCTGATGTCGCTGGTGTATGGGGAAGTGGCTCAGTATGTCGAGCGAGTGAATTCGAGCAAGCAGAGCCGATTACAGTGGCCATGGATCATCGTCGTTATCTTCACACTTCTTGTTGCGATTCTCGCCGCGATGAGAATGTACGGCGCGGCAATCCGCAGTTTCCATTTTGATTCAACCATCTGGTACAATGACCCCACTGAACTTGTGCCGTCGCTGGTCACAGCTGTCATGCAGCTCAATGCGCTGCTGCTTACACTGGGACTTTTGCTTATCACAGTGTTCGCTCTTCGTTATTGCAGGAATCTAGCCGGCCGCCTTGGAGATGGTAACGAACAAATCCGCTGGTTGATCGTTTCTCTGCTGTTCATCTTGGCCTTCGGAGGATTCGCGTTGCTCGATCGTCATCCCCAGTTCTATCCGACGTTTCCTTTTATCATTTATGGGTCCGCGGTTGCGTTCATCGTTTTCTCGCGTATCCTCAAGAGTGTTCGAATGAGTGCTGGAACGTCGGCATCTCTTTCAATCGGAATCCTGCTTTTTGTGACATTCATTGGACATGCCGTCGAATTCGATTTTCAGTCTCATCGTAAGGAGGAACAGGATGGAGAGCTGATGGCGAAGAGACTCATTCGTCCAGCCGACAATTGGTTGTCATTCATCGTGAGCGATGGATTGAGGATTATTCACGGCGAATTTGACAAACTGAATGTGCGTGAGGGTGATCTCGTGGGAGTAACTCCTCCCGATGCGCTTTCTTTATGGGCGAAAACTCTGTTGAGTCGGGAAGGATATAATTCTGGAGTATTTCTCTATAATGCCCAGGGGGAACTCGAAAACAAGTTCACCGTGGGATTGACTTCTTATGAAGAGACTGAATTCCTCAAGCGGCTGTATGATTACGATGAAGAAGTCCTTCAAGTTGTGGAGAGACGTACTGCGACGTCGACAATCAAATACTACGGGATCTGGGGTACAATCAGAAATGCTCAGGGCCAGTTGGATGCGATAGTGTCCGTCATGCTCGCCGCGAGTCCGCGCGGACTTTTCCGCGGAGACATCAGCCAACCGTTGGTCCAGGTCGATGAGACTGAGTGGTTTGGAAAGCATCGGAACATTGTCGTAACGGAATATCAGAACGGCGTCAGTGCAGCCACCTCGGCGGATCAACTGTCCGTCGGGATGCACCTCGATCCGGATGTCATTCACGGAATGCTTACGAATTCCGACAGAAGGTTCCGGATGGCTTCAACGATATCGGGAAAGACCTACAATACACTTTTTCTTGAGGATCACACCACGGAGGGCAGGATCATTGCCGTGTCACTGGAGGAACCATCGCTTCGTTGGCATGTCTCGACACTCGCCAAGCTTTTTCTGATCTACGTTGCGGTTGGCGCCGTGTGGAATGGCACGCTGCTTTGGAGACGCAGGGGAGTAAGGGGGTCAAAGGCCTTCGGGTTCAGAACAAAGCTTATTGCGGCACTTGCCGTGCTGTCAGTTGTGCCTCTCTTCCTGGTGGCATACTATAATAACGAATTTGCTGTCGAGCGACTTGAATCAAATCTCCAACGCGAGCTGACACAAAATCTCGAGCTTGGCCATCGGCGGATCTTGAGTACAATTTCCTCGGAGCTTGATTTCAGGGAGGGAGTCACAGACGACTACTGCGACATCGTTGCATCCGAACTGGGCGTTGACCTTTCGATCTACCGGCGCACCCATCTGCAGGCGAGCAGTCGCCCCGAATTGTACAGTTCAGGAATTCTCGATTCCCTCCTGCCTGCTGATGCGTTCGCCAATCTCTTTGTTCTGGGAAGAACCCGATATATCGGAAAGGATGAGATCGGACAGTCGCCATATGCTGTTGGATATCAGACTATCGAAATCAACGGCCGGACGCTTGGAGTCCTCGCGATGCCGACCCTGTCGCGCCAATCCGATCTCGAGGCGGAGCTTGTGGAGCGAAACGTTTTCGTTCTGAGTATCTATATCGTCATTCTGGTTCTGGTGATCGGTACATCTATCGTGATCGCGTACACCCTCTCCGGACCCATACGGGATTTGACAAGAGCGGCTCGAGCCGTGGGGGAAGGTAATCTGGACGTCCAGGTCTCGCCGCAATCGCGGGACGAAATCGGCGAACTCGTCGATGCGTTTAACGACATGACGCGTGAAATCAAAGAGAGCCGTATGGAGATCGCAAAGGCAGAGCGTGAGATGGCGTGGAAAGAAATGGCTAAACAGGTTGCGCACGAAATCCGAAATCCTCTGACGCCCATGAAACTCTCAATCCAGCATTTGCGGCAGGCGTTCAGAGACAAGGCCTCGAATCTTGATGAAATCATCCAGACCGTTTCGCAAACAGTGATGGACCAGATCGATTCCCTGACGCGCATCGCGGGTGAGTTTTCTCAATTTGCGCGGATGCCGCAACGAACATATGAGCGTGTGCACCTCAATCAACTCTTGCAAGAGACGCTTGATCTCTTCCGCGAAGTCAAGGAAATTGAATTTGATTCGAAATTTGCGGATAATGATCCTGAACTTGTTGCCGATCGCGATGAACTGAGGCGCGTATTCGTCAACATCGTGAGAAATGCGATCCAGGCGATGGAAGGGGGAGGAAGGATTTCGGTCTCCTCTGATGCCGGCGATGGTACGTGCATCATTCGGATCAGCGATTCGGGCCCGGGAATTCCCGATCTGTTGCTCGCGCGCGTGTTCGAGCCAAACTTCTCTACAAAGTCCGAAGGAATGGGGCTTGGGCTCGCAATCTCGAAGAAAGTCATCGAAGATCTGAACGGATCAATCTGGATCAACAGCAAGGTAGGATTTGGAACAACGGTTGAAATTACCCTCCCGGTCAAACCCCAAACACGATCCTGATTTGGTGGACCTTCGACCATCCTTTGTCCGAAGGCATCCCAATCTTCGATTCGGCCTCTCGCTGAGAACCGGAGGTGTAAATCCGCCACCGTTTGGAATGAATGTGAGTTTTCGGGTCGGTGATCGGCCGGAAGACGTTCAGCGAAACAGAGAGCGGTTCTTCAAGACGGTGGGGTGTGCTCAGGATCAAATTGCGGCGCCGATCCAATGCCATTCAGCGAATGTCGCGCTTGCCGATGGCGCGGGATCGTATCTTGATGTTGATGGCCTCGTGACGAACCGGCTAGATCTGTACCTGACTGTAACCATTGCAGATTGTATTCCAATCTTTCTCTTCGATCCGAAAAAAACTTCCGTCGGTGTCATTCATGCCGGCTGGAGAGGCTCGGCGACAGGAATAGTCCGAAATGCTGTCGCAAAAATGGAGGAGCGCTTCCACTCACGTCCCGGGGATCTTTGCGCTCATCTCGGCCCGGCAGCGCATCGCTGTTGCTATGCCGTAGGAACTGAAGTGGCTCATCGATTCCGGAAGGAAGTGCTGTTCGAAAATGAAAACGGCATGTACCTCGATCTCGCCAAGGAAAATAGTTTGCAATTGCTCGAAGCCGGGCTGGCGGCGGATAACATTGAATCAAGTGAATATTGCACAATCTGTAATCCTGGACTGTTTCATTCGTACCGGCGGGACGGCCAGAGATCGGGACGAATGATGGGAATACTCGGTATCACCGCGAATACGGGAGGCTAGTCATGTGCGGAATAGTCGGATACATCGGAACAAAGCAATGCATGCCTTTGATCCTCGAAGGACTCCGAAGGCTTGAGTATCGTGGCTATGACTCCGCTGGCATTGCGGTTATCGATGAGGGCAAGATTCTAGTCCAGAAGCGCGCAGGGAAAGTCGCCGATCTGGCTATGATGGTCGAAGCGGATGATTCTACTTCTCGAGCGCACATAGGAATGGGGCACACGCGGTGGGCGACCCATGGGGAACCAAATGATACCAACGCACATCCTCATGGAGACTGTTCCGGGAAGATCGCGGTTGTTCACAACGGGATTATTGAAAACTACCGGGCGATCAAGACCAAGCTGACCCGGGAGGGACATATTTTCAAAAGTGAAACGGATACGGAAGTCCTTGCCCACTTGATCGAAGCTATCTACAAGCGCGTGCCTGATTTCTTCACAGCGGTCCGGCTGGCGCTCAGGGAGGTTGAAGGAACCTACGGGCTGGTGGTTCTCTCCACTCACGAGCCTGAGAAGATGATCGTCGCACGAATGGGGAGCCCGTTGATTATTGGCGTAGGAGATGGGGAAAATCTTGTCGCCGCAGACGCCGCAGCAATAGTCGAGCATACTCGTCACGTTGTATACCTCGATGATGGTGAAGTCGCCGAGATTTCAGCTGAGGGATACCGAACAACGACGATTGAGGATGTCACAGTCGATAAAGAGGTTCACGAGCTGACATTCGACATTGCTCAGATCGAGCGGGGCGGCTATGACCATTTCATGCTGAAAGAAATCAACGAGCAGCCGGAGACAATTCGGAATGCGATGCGGGGCCGGCTCCTCGTGAAATCGGGGGACGTGAAGCTGGGTGGGCTGATCGGTGTGACAGAAAAGATCATCAATGCAAGACGCATTATTCTCCTTGGATGTGGAACGTCCTGGCATGCTGGGCTCGTTGGAGAATATATGCTCGAGCAAATTGCCAAGATTCCAACCGAGGTGGAATATGCATCTGAATTTCGGTACCGAGATCCGGTTATTACCGCACAGGATGTTGTCTTTGCGATCAGCCAGAGCGGAGAGACTGCAGATACGCTTGCAGCGCTGAGGCTCGCGAAATCGAAGGGGGCAACTGCCCTCGGCATCGTGAACGTCGTTGGGAGCACCATTGCTCGTGAAACGGAGGCGGGGGTCTATATCCATGCGGGACCTGAGGTCGGCGTTGCTTCGACGAAAGCGTTCACCTCACAACTCACGGTTCTTGCCCTCCTGACACTGCTTATTGCCCGGGCGAAAGGGATGAATCAGAACGAAGGAAAGAAATTGGCCGAAGAAATGAATTCGCTACCGGATAAGGTGGCGCACGTGCTCAAACTTTCCGAGGGACTGCGAAGTCTTGCGGAACAGTACAAGGATGCCCGGAATTTTCTTTACCTCGGACGCGGAGCAAATTTTCCGGTAGCCCTTGAGGGAGCGCTGAAACTGAAGGAGATCTCCTATATTCATGCTGAAGGATATCCTGCTGCAGAAATGAAACACGGCCCCATCGCACTCATCGACGAACACATGCCCGTGGTATTTGTGGTACCGAAAGACGCGATTTATGAAAAGGTTGTTAGCAATATCCAGGAAGTGAAGGCGCGCAAAGGGAGGATCATTGCAGTTGCCAACGAGGATGACGAGGAGATCGGAAATCTGGTGGATCATGTCATTCGGGTTCCACGGACATACGGATTCTTTGGTCCCATTATCAACATCATCCCGCTTCAACTTTTATCGTACTGGATGGCAGTGATCCGTGGAACCGACGTTGACCAGCCGCGAAATCTCGCTAAAAGCGTGACTGTCGAATAGCCGTTTTGAAATACCCGCATTTATATCTATATTTTGCGTCATTCTCAATGGAGCGGAGGAGAGGAGATCGATGAAAGCCGATACGAAATTCAAACCGACTGATTGGGCCTTGATACTTGGCGCTTCAAGCGGATTCGGAGGGGCGACCGCCGTAGAACTGGCTCGTCACGGGATGAACATCATCGGAGTGCATCTCGATCGTCAGGCCACAATGCCTGCCGTGCAACATGTGGTCAAGGAAATTGGAAAAGCCGGGGGGAAGTCGATGTTCTACAACATCAATGCGGCTGATTCCATCAAGCGCAACAAAACGTTGGACGATATCTCCGAACGTTTTGCGGACAACCAGACCAATAGCGTGAAGGTTATGGTTCACTCCCTCGCATTCGGCACGTTGAAGCCGTTCATTGCCAAGAAGCCGGAAGAGGCCATCACGCAAGCTCAAATGGAAATGACCATGGATGTGATGGCGCACAGTCTGGTGTATTGGGTGCAGGGACTCATCACCCGAAACCTGCTGAGAAAAGGGGGACGGATCTTTGGATTGACAAGCTCCGGCGGTCGGACGGCCATCCCCTCTTATGGTGCCGTATCCGCTGCGAAGGCAAGTCTCGAAGCTCACATTCGCCAGTTGGCGCTTGAGCTGGGAATCGCGGGTATCACGGCGAATGCCATCATGGCAGGTGTCACCGACACGCCGGCACTCAGAAAGATCCCAAATGCGACAAAGATGCTCGACATTGCCAAGCACAAAAATCCGCATGGTCGACTCACTACTCCGGAAGACGTTGCCAAGGCAATCGTTCTGCTTTCGGAAGAGGGGGCATCATGGGTGTCGGGAAATGTCATCGGAGTTGACGGCGGTGAAGATGTCGTGAGCTACATCGAATAGTCATTCGGAATTTCACATCAACGATACGTCTTATTTCTGCAAAGGCGACGGGACATGTTTGAGTTTGAATTCAGCGAAGAACAAAAAATGCTCCAAGAGATGGTGCGTGAATTCACCGAGAGTGAAATCAAACCCGTCGCTCAGAAGATTGATGAGGAAGAACAAATTCCCCCCGAACTCATCCGCAAGCTCGGTGAGCTCGGCTTGCTGGGAGCGGTGTTTCCCACCGAGTATGGAGGCGGCGGATTTGGCGAGATTGGATACTGCATTATTCAGGAGGAAATCGCTCGGGGCTGTCTCTCGACAGCGACGTTTATCGGTGCCCATCAGTCGATCGGAACGAATGCCATCTACCTCGGAGGCTCCGAAGAACTCAAGAAAAAATATGTGGTTCCCCTCGCAGAAGGAAAGATGATCGGCGCTTTTGCGCTTACCGAGGCATTGGCGGGATCTGATTCGTTCAACCTCCGGACGCGAGCACACAAGGAGGGAGCGGAATGGGTGTTGAACGGTGAAAAACTATGGATCACGAACGGTGGAATTGCCGATGTTGTCTCGGTCTTCGCCAGGACGGAACGCGGGATTTCAGGGTTCGTCGTCGAGACAAAAATGCCTGGGTATAGTGCGGGTCCTCCGGAAAAAAAGATGGGAATCAAGGGGAGTGTGACGAATGCGATCACGCTTAACAATGTCCGCGTGCCGGCAGCAAACATGATCGGTGAGGAGGGACGTGGGTTTATGGTAGCAATGAAGACGCTCGATGCGGGAAGACTTGGGCTTGGGGCTGCGTGCACGGGAGCAGCGAAGGAGTTGCTCGAGCGTTCTACCAAGCACGCAAAAGAGCGGAAGCAGTTTGATGTCCCCATTGCACAGTTCCAGGCAATCCAGTTTATGCTTGCGGAGATGGCAACGATGATCTATGCCATGGAATCAATGGTGTACCGTACGGCTGCGCGCTACGATGCCGGGAAACCCGTGTCGCGCGAGTCGGCAATCGTGAAGCTCTATTGCTCGGAAGCGGCCCAGCAGGTGGCCGACATGGCAGTCCAGATTCACGGCGGAATGGGGTATTCGCGCGAACTCCCGATTGAGCGATACTACAGGGACGCCCGCATCAACAGGATTTTTGAAGGGACAAGCGAGATTCAGAAGGTTGTCATTGCCCGTGACATCCTGAAGAAGAACGGCTCGATGCGCCAGGGCTAGTGTATCCAAAAGAGACTCTCGGATGTTGACTTTCGAGAAAAAGTTCGATAAAATTGTAGCGGTGCGGATAAGTAGCCGCACCGTTTTTGTTCCAATTCGACTGAAGTTAGCGAGCAAAGCGATGCTAACTTCAGTCGAATTGAGAATCCCGCTGCAGCGGGATGGGAGTAGCTCGGCCGGCTCGCGTACGTGGTACGCCAAAAAGTCACCGGGAAGCATTCGGATCCCGTCAAAAAGCGACGGGGATCCTGAAAATTTCAGTCACTTAACTTCACTGCGTTCGTCAAGTGACGAAATTTTCGGACAGGTAGCTCAGTTGGTAGAGCAATGGACTGAAAATCCATGTGTCGGCGGTTCAATTCCGCCCCTGTCCACACCCAAACCCGCCTGAAAAAGTAGGCGGGTTTTTCTATCTGATACATCCTGCTCCGGAGATTGCGCCCGGAAATTGCTGCTGCAGCGGCAACCGGATCCGAAATGTCGTCCCCTCTTCAACTGAACTGGTAAACGAGACAGTTCCTCCCAGATAGCGCTCGGCAAGCAGTTTCATGCTGTAGGTCCCAAGCCCGCGATCGTGGCTCTTTGTTGAAAATGACCGCTGGAAAACCTGCAAGCGAACGGATTCCGGCATGAACCCTTTGTTGTGAACCCAAAACTCCACGGTTCATTTATCCACGTTACTTCCAACGGCGACTGTCTCACTCTTGGTTGACGCCTTAAGGGCATTCTTCAGCATGTTCCCAAGCACACGTCTCAGGAGCTTCTGATCAATCTGGAAGGCGACGCCTGTTGATCCCCACCCAATCCCTGCTTGCGACTCTGCCTGAAAAAGGCGAGATTCTCATTGGAAATCATGAATATGATGGTTCAAAAGAATTTGACCGAGACCCGAGGAGGAGAATTTGATGCGCATGGTTTCAACAATCTTAAGTCTTGTCTTGGCTTCAGGTGTTCTCTATCCGCAGCCTCAAAATATCTCGACCTTTTCCATTGTGGCGAGGGACTCCGCGACCGGTGAGCTCGGCGTGGCGGTTGCGTCCAGGTTCTTCGCCGTTGGAGCGGTGGTGCCGTGGGCAAAGGCGGGTGTCGGGGCCATAGCGACTCAGTCCTTTGCCAATACTTCGTTTGGATGGCGTGGAATTGAACTGCTGGAAAATGGCGCTTCGCCGGAGGAAGCGGCAGCAATCCTAGTCCGGAATGACGATGATCCGAAACGGAGGCAGTTTGGAATTGTCGATGCGCGTGGAAACTCGGTTACGTACACCGGAGCAGACTGCATTTTTTGGGCGGGGGGAAGACGTGGTCAGAACTACGCGATTCAGGGGAACATTCTTGCAGGAGAATCAGTGGTAACGGAGATGGAAAAAACATTTCTCGCGACGAAAGGATCGCTTGCCGATCGCCTCTATTCCGCTCTGGTCGCCGGAGATCAGCAAGGGGGCGATTCGAGAGGGAAACAATCGGCATCTCTCATCGTTGTAAAGCACGGGGCTGGTTATGGGGGATACACCGACAGAGGGATCGACATCAGAGTCGATGATCATCCGGAACCGTTTGTCGAGCTTGGCCGATTGTTGAAATACGCACAGATGAACTACGCGTGGAATGAGGGATGGACCCTCTTTACGCAAAAAAGAGCGATGGAGGCACTTCCTCATATTGATCGCGCAGTCACGTTTGATCCAGAGAATCCGGAATTGATTTATGACCTCGCTGTTATTCGATTGGCGGCAGGGAATGAGAAGGGAGCACTGGATGCCCTCGCCAAGGCATTGCAGCTTAGTCCCAAGCTGAAAGCACAAGCTCGGGGTGATTCTGACCTTGCAAATCTTCAGACGAACAAGATGTTTCAGTCGATTACGAGAGAATAGAAACTCGAAGGGGCGACGCAGGTTTCTTTAGCAGGCTGTTGAAAAAGTCTTTCAATTGGTGGGACAGGCATTCCTGCCTGTCCAAAATGATTCAAAAAGGTCAGACAAGTCACGAAGTGATGGCTCCGCCAAATGCCTGCCTGACCGTCAGGCAGGTCTGACCTACCATGAAAAATGGTTTTTCAACAACCGTTAGGAAGAAAGTGTTGAAGGCAATAGTCAGATCTTGGTCGTATGCCTGATTCCAAAAGTATTCGAAGGATTTCATGACAGAAACCATCCAATTCACGCTCAACGGCAAAACAGTGAAAGTCACGACCGACAGCGACCGGATGCTGCTCTGGGTTCTGCGGACCGACCTGAAGCTCACGGGGACCAAGTACGGCTGCGGTGAAAACTACTGCGGTGCGTGCACCGTACTCGTGAACCACGAAGCAACCAGGTCATGCCATACATCCCTCAAAGAAGTTCGCGCGAAAGACGTCGTCACGATTGAAGGATTATCGAAGAACGGTAAGCTTCACCCGTTGCAGCAGGCGTTTGTTAAACACAACGCACTGCAGTGCGGCTATTGCACCCCCGGCATGATCATGAACGCTGCATCGCTCTTGCGAAAAAATCCAAAACCGACGGAATTGGAAATCATTGAGGGAATGAATGACAACCTTTGCCGTTGCGCGGCCCATAATCGCATCGTGAGGGCAATTCAGGCAGTGAGCAAAGAGACGAAAGGAGGGCTCTGATCATGACAAACGATCAACACTTCGATTTTGCGGAAGGGTCATTCTCCTCTCAGATGGATCGGCGTGATTTTCTGAAACGTGCCGGCGGCGGAATATTTATTCTCTTCACGATCGGAGATGCACTGCTGGCGTACCAGGAACGACAGGGGAGGCTCCCGAGCGATTTCAACGCGTTTTTGCGGATTGCTGCCGACGGACGCGTCTCGTGTCTCACCGGAAAAATCGAAATGGGTCAGGGGGTGGCGACCTCCCTGGGACAGATGCTGGCCGATGAGTTGGATGTGGCGCTTGAATCGGTGGACATGGTGATGGGCGATACCGATCTTTGCCCATGGGATATGGGGACCTTCGGTTCGCTTTCGACGCGTGTGTTTGGACCCTCTCTGCGTCAGGCTGGCGCAGAGGCGCGACTCGTGCTGAGAGAACTGACCTCGGAACATCTGAAGGTGCCGCTGGACAGATTGCAAACTGAAAACGGCGTAGTGTTCGACAAGACAAACAAAAAGCATCGCATCTCATACGGTGAGCTCGCAAAAGGCAAGACAATCGAGCGGCAGGTGAGTGGAAAAGCGGTCTTGAAGACCCCTTCCGAATTCAAAATCATGGGGAAATCGATTCCGCGACGAGATGCCCCCGACAAAGTGAGTGGAAAGGCAACGTATGCGGGGGATATTCAGCTTCCTGGGATGCTGTATGGATCGATCCTTCGTCCACCGGCACACGGGGCAAAACTCGTTGATGTCGATACCTCCAATGCGGAGAAGATTGAAGGAGTGAAATTCATCCGCGCTGGAGATTTTGTGGCAGCCTTGCATGAGTACCCCGACGTGGCGACGCGTGCCGTCTCGGCAATCAAGGCGACGTTCAAAAGAGAGGAATCAGAACTCACCGAAAAGACTATTTTTGATCATCTGATACCAGTAGCGCCTGCTCCGAACGTTGTGGCAAAAGGAGGAGATCCAGAGAAGGGAGAAGGAAATTCGGCTTTCTTGATGGAGCACACCTATCTGAATGACTATGTTGCGCATGCGCCAATAGAGCCGCATACGGCGGTTGTGAGCATCGAAGGGAATAGGGCGACGGTTTGGGCCTCTACGCAGACTCCCTTCCGGGTGAAAGATGAAGTTGCGCGAGAGCTCGGATTTTCTCCCAACGACGTACGGGTTCACACTCCATACGTCGGTGGAGGATTTGGAGGGAAAACGAGCAATCAGCAAGTGGTTGAAGCGGCTCGTCTGGCCAAGCTCAGCGGAAAGCCCGTTCAAGTTGCATGGAATCGTCGCGAGGAATTCTTCTACGATACGTTTCGACCTGCAGCCGTTGTGAAAATCCGATCAGGCGTAACGGATAAGGGAAAGATAAGCCTCTGGGATTACCACGTCTATTTTGCCGGTGAACGGGGAGCTGAACATTTCTACAATATCCCTAATCACCGGACAGTGAGCTACGGCCGAGGATGGACCGGTGGGCCCGGGACCCATCCGTTCGCAACCGGGGCGTGGCGTGCCCCGTCAAATAACACCAACACGTTCGCCCGGGAATCCCAGATTGATGTTATGGTCGCGATGTGCGGGACAGATCCTATTGAATTTCGGCTTCAGCATCTTTCCGATCCTCAAATGCGCCGCGTCCTGGAAACTGCGGCAAGAAAATTTGGATGGAAACCATCCAAGGGTCCGAGCGGACGAGGATGGGGAGTCGCGTGCGGGATAGATGCCGGGACATCTGTTGCCACCATCGCGGAGGTGGCGGTGGATAAACGATCCGGCGCTGTGAAAGTGAAACGGATTGTCTGTGCGCAGGATATGGGAATGGTCGTGAATCCGGAAGGTGCCACGATCCAGATGGAAGGGTGCATCATGATGGGGCTCGGCTACGCGCTGACGGAGACGATTCGGTTCAAAGGGGGAGAGATCGCTGATGTGAATTTCGATACATACGAGATCCCGAAATTTTCATGGCTTCCGAAGATCGAAACGGTCATCATCGATAATCAGGGCGCCGCTCCGCAAGGAGGCGGAGAACCGGCGATCGTCACAATGGGAGCGGTGATTGCGAATGCGATCTGCGATGCGGTTGGAGCGCGGGTATTCCAACTGCCCATGACTCCTGAAAGGATCCTTGAAGCGCTGAAGAAATGAGTCGGTGGACGAAACCCCCGAGTCGGCACATTCTGTCACAGGAGTAATAGTGTTGATTTCGATACTCCCAATGCGGCGAAGATTGAAGGAGTGGATATCATCCGCGATGGAGATTTTGTTACAATCTTGTGTGAATCGCGGGAGAAGCCCAGGGAGGAGTGATGCTACCACTTCTTGCGCCACACCTTTGCCACGAATCTGCTTGGTCAGTTGCCGCCCGTGTCACATCGACGTCCGTACGACAGTCGTCTACGCCAAGGTGAACGCCGTACGCTGGAGCGGGCGGTGAAGCGCTTGGACCGCAAGTGAGCAGATGCTCAATACGCGCTGTCCTCTTTTTCGACTACTGACTATTCAACAACTGCGCAATGCCGACGTGACCGGTCTGTTTGGGCCTTGGGTTATTCTTCCTCAAGGTTCTTGTGAACTCTTGGGGGGCTGGAGGGTAGCGCTGCGAAACTCAAGTTTCTTGATGTACTGCCGGAAATTGGCGGAAACTGGGGTGAGCTGTGAGATCACACGAGTTTACCCATTTTCCTAGGAAAGGTGAAGAATTGAGTTGTACTTTTAACAAGAAATGATGAAATTACCAGTACTCACAATATGGAGGTCTTA
>Ga0208244_100140_pt1 | contig 95693 bp, 87 predicted proteins | sample SubbioCR12Aug_5A_FD_184828 | JGI IMG/M metagenome (GOLD analysis project Ga0208244, IMG submission 184828) | Serpentinite rock and fluid subsurface biosphere microbial communities from McLaughlin Reserve, California, USA - CR12Aug_5A (SPAdes) | ecosystem: Environmental > Terrestrial > Deep... | reverse complement strand
ATTCTGTCAGTCACCTTGTTCGAGAAGATGCCCATCCAGCAAGCCTTGCAGGGCATCGGCTACAGTCCAGACTACACCGAAGCATGCAACCAATTGAATCTATTCGATTCTTAACCGGACACTAGTGACTTGGTAATACAGGTAAATGGTGGTGGGATGGTACCCCGCACCAAACGACTATTGAAAGTACGCGATACCGGCGTTCGGGCAAGTTGCGAAGCCCTGCGTACCAGTGCGAAAAGCGGGGATTGACAGGCCGAATCTGCGGACATTCAAGCAGGTTTTTCGCTCTGACTGGTCGCCAGAAATGGTTCACAACCTCGTCTGCGTGCTGGGGCCAGTTCAGTTCCCAAACGCGGAATTGAACCCGAGTCCGTCATCGTCAACGCAGGTCGTACCAGACTCCACGGCCGCTGCCGTGCTGGTTGAGCGTGCCGCGCTCGACGAGCGACCGGAGATGCTGCTTCAGCGTGTTGCGGCTGGCTCCGGTCAGCTTGATCGCCTCGCCGATGGTGACGCGCCCGTGCTCGCGGGCGAACTCGACGATCTGCAGCTGCAGCTCCGGCATGGCCGCCAGCACGATCTTCTCGCGCTCGACCTTCTTCTCCAGCCGCCGCACCTGTTCAGTCAGCGAGCGCAGGAAGAACATCAGCCACGGCTGCCAGTTCGGTGCCTCGGTGCGGATCGTGCCTTGCGTCTGGCGCAGCGCCAGGTAGTACGCCTCCTTGCTCTGCTCGACCACGCTTTCCAGCGAGCTGTACGGCACGTAGGCGTAGCCTGCCTGCAGGAGCAGCAGCGTGGTCAGCACGCGGGAGAGCCGCCCGTTGCCGTCCTGGAAGGGATGAATCTCCAGGAACACGACGACGCACAGGGCGATGATCAGCAGCGGGTGCAGATGGGCCGTCTCGCGCTCATGGTTCACCCAAGCCACCCACTCCGTCATCAGGCGGGGGGGGTCGAAGGGCGACGCCGTCTGAAACACGATACCGATCTGCGCGCCTGCTTCATCGAAGGCAGCGACGCTGTTCGAGTTGGTTTTGTAGTTGCCGCGATGCCAGGTGTCCTTCTCGCTGTGGCGCAGCAGGATCTGGTGCAACTGCTTGATGTGGTTCTCGGTGAACGGGATGTCCTGCCAAGATGAGAACACCAGGTCCATGAGCTCGGCATAGCCGGCCACTTCCTGCTCGTCGCGGGTGGCGAAGGACTTGATCTCCAGGTTCGACAGCAGCTGCTCCACCTCGCGGTCGGACAGCTTGCTGCCCTCGATGCGGGTGGAGGAGCCGATGCTCTCGATGGTAGCCACGCGGCGCAGCGCCGACAGGCGGTCAGGTGCGAGCGTGCCCAAGGCGCGCCAGGCGCCTTTGAACTCGTCGATCCTGGCAATAAGGCTCAGGATCTCCGGGGTGATTTGGAGGGTGCCGGTTTTCAGCATGAACCAATACTACACCCATTTACACCCAATTTCGAGTCGCATCCATTAAGACGCCCATTTACACCCAATTTGCCTAGTGCGGCGAACAACCAGCCAAATTGCGCCATCCTCCCTCATCGGGCTGCAGTGGCTGCGGCTACTCGTACCCCATCTTTAGTTCTTGGGCCTGGGCAACCAGCTCATCCAATGCTTGAAGTCGAGCCTCGTTGGAATGACGCTCCAAATCAGCGCATGATGCAGCGGGTGGATGCTCGGATTGCCCAGATGGAAAACCACCCAAGTTGAGCTCGCCGCCAAGTGCATCGACAACCCGAAGCACATGCTCGAGCCGGAGCGTGGGCTTGCCCGCTTCCAGCTCGACGATGAACCGTAGTCCCACGCCAGCGGCCAAAGCCACCTGCGCTTGAGTTGAGGCCAAGGTGTTTCCGAGCTGCCCGCACGGCGTGCCCAAGGCTTTGTGTCGTGGTGATGTGAATCATGAGGGGTCTTTGGTTGTAATGTTCCCGATCGGTAAATTTTCACTCGTCTGGCCCAGATCAGCAACAAAATAATCCCGATCGGGAATTCAGAAAAAAGCGCTGCGGAGAATGGCGCTCTCTATCACCGCAAGAAATGCGGCGAATAATTTGCGCTTGCGGAGATTGCGGCTCATAATCTCCGCTGAATAGCGGCGATTACCACTACATCTGGCAGGCCAATGACTGGCCGAACTGGCGCTTCGACCTGGCGGCGCTGGCCGGGCCCATGGCCGAGGTCAATCGCGCCCAGGGGCTGTTAATGGGGCGTCTGGCCGACGTGGGCATAACGCTGCGCGATCAGGCGAGCCTGGCCGCGCTGACCGAGGACGTGGTCAAGACCAGCGAGATCGAGGGCGAGCAGCTCAACGTCGAATCCGTGCGCTCGTCCATCGCCCGCCGACTCGGCGTCGACATCGGCGCCCTAGCCCCGGTGGACCGACACGTCGAAGGCGTGGTCGAGATGGTGCTCGACGCCACCGCCAACTGTAACGCTCCCGTCACCCGGGACCGCTTGTTCGCATGGCACGCCGCCTTGTTCCCCACGGGCTATTCGGGCCTGGTCCGAATCAACAGGGCAGGTCAGCCATGGCTGGCTACGAAAAGGCCGCGCTAACTCCCTGTAAATGCAGGGTTCGACGCCGCGACTACCCGCAGGGCAAACAGAGATAAAGAGACTGGGCTGGCCGGGAACCGGGGAGTTTCGGCGCATCCGGGCGTAGTGCCACCCGCAGGGCAGACGCCCGGAACCCCGCGCCACGCGGGGATTCGCGCAAAGAAAAAGGGCCTGGAGACTATCCAGGCCCTTCTGATTGGTGGGCCGGCGTCAACCGAACAAATGGCTGGGAGCTAGTAAAATAAACAACTTCCGGATTTATAAAAAATGAGTTACCCCTAAAGTTACCCCAATTTAATTTAAGTTACCTTTTTATGGAGTCGGAAAACTCCGCCTTTAGGGACTCCAGAAACCTCAACCTTTTCTCATAGTTACTGTTTTGGTAACAGACTGTTACTGTTTTGGTAACATGTTGCTGTTTTTGTAATTTATTTATACTTAATTCATTGAATAAACGAGTATTTATATAACTGTCATAGCATCTAAATCTCTCTACTTTGTAAGCTAAATAATTAATGCTGAAATTGAAACGCTATACACAGGATAGTGTTTGCTGTTTTTTGGCATCAATTCGCTATATAGCGTTTTAAGTTTGAAAGCTACCATATCCATGAGAACGCTTGTAATCAATGAATGATTTGATTTTGCCTTGCTGCATTGTTTCAAGGCTGATTGAGAGCGTTTGAGCGAATGGCAAGGGATCATTATGAATCGCATCACGAACGCAAGCCCAAACGCTTGAGAGCATCACAGGATCGCCATTGATAGCCCTCAATACGCGCCGCTCCAGTTCTGACTTTTGCAGGCTGGTGAGTTTCCTGCTATTTCGGCCTAGTCCATATTTAACGGCCACCTCGTTATAAAACAGGTTTCTTAGCCTTGCCAGATTGCCTGTATTGCCCATGAGCTTGTTGCCCTGCAATTTGCCATCTATCAAAGGCAAAATAACTGCATGAGCATGAGGCGCACTTTCATCCAAATGCACATCGAAGGCCAGCAATTCACCTGCTAAGTGTCGCTGCACCCATTCAAGGCAATCAACAAAAAACTGTCTAGTGTTTTGCTGGTGCCGATCTACAGGCAAGCTAAAGATTATTTCAACCGCCATCACAGCGTTTTTACGCGGAGCTTCAATGTCGGCCTGAAGTAGCTTAACCTTCGCACCCTTATTGATTGCTTCAGGCTGGCCAGCACCAGCCAGACAATAGTTCAAGCGCGTTTTGCTGGCATCTATGTTTGCATTTGCGCCCCGTTCATTCTGCAAGGTACGCTTGTTATGTTTCATTGCAATCAAAATGCCGTTCTTGCCTTTGATCGTTCCCATTCTGAATAGATAGCTGCCAGCCATATCAGCTATCCACCAGCCGCGATAAATGCAGATATAAAGCCCATAGCTCGATTAAACTGAGTGAGCCTATATCAGCACCTATGCCCAAGTGAGAAAACCGCGCCAAAAGGCACTCCAGCCTTAACGGCCAATCGTTATTCATGGGCGACACCTCGCAAAACATACTTAGCAACTCGCAAGTGCTTTATGCCGTCCGGTGTCAGGCTGGAGATACGGACAGTATCTATCCTATAGCCTTGTTGCCGTAACTCTCTCACCCTTGCTGCCGGCATCATCACGCCATAATCATGGCGTAGCTCAATCGTCGTTTTAGGACTATCCCGCAAGGTCATCAAGACTATGTTTTGTTGATTCTCAGTGCTGGTGTCTTTAAAATCGAAGTGTGCTTTATGGCCTGCCTGCTGGTGGGCTATTTTTTTGTCCATGATCTGCCCCTTATGCTGCTTTAGCTAAGGCTTCGCGCAGATCGCGCACCAGCCATGCCGTAGTTCTAGGCGTTAGCTTTCTGGGCTTGGGAATGTTTCCCGCTTTAACTCCACGCCATACGCTGGCACTTGAAATGCCGTATAACCGCATAACAATGGGCAAGCGCACGTTCGCGCTATCTGGTAGTTGATCGAAGTTTGCTAAGGCTTCGGGAATTGCTTGAGTTTGTCGCATTTTGATTCGCTTCCTGTCGTTAAGGTACAGGATGAATCTTGAGTTTTCTGATACTTAAATTGAAGGGGGAATCATTACACTAAAACTCCCCCTAATCTTTAAGTTTTGGTAGGTTATGTTTTCTAATTAATTTATACATCTCATTTCGAGCATCATCTTTATCATGATTAGGAAAAAGGTATTGTGCTAGCAGCTGACTAGTAAAGATTTTTTTTGGGTCTTCTCCAATATTAAATTGGCTATAGGCCATTTCATAAATACCGCCTTTTTTGCGGGCACTCTTGAAGTGCATCAGCAAAGTTTTATATCTTTCTGTCCGTTTTGCAATTATCGATTTTTGTGGGGATTTTGGCTTTAGCTTTCCAGCCAATATATCTGCGATCTGATTAGCAAACTGAATAGGTACTCCAACCTCACGAATTAAGCTTTCAAGTTCAGTAATATCACCGTCAATCAAATATTTTTCAATTAAACCAAACCATCTTATGTCGATCACCAGAACGCCCCTTCACACTCCTAATTAGAAGCCACATCCGCTAGGCTAGGGTCACCCCGTCGAGCTAGATGCAGCTAAATCATCATGCCTTTTTGAATGGTATTACCTTTGCCCCTGCTTTCAGTTCATCAAGATAATCAGCCCATTGCTGCATCATTGCTTTGCGCTGTTCAATAAACTTTGTCCGGTTATAAGCCGCCCCAAGTGCATCAGGCACTTTATGAGCTAGCTGGTGCTCAATTACATGCGGATCAATCTTCAAGCGTTCATGCAAAATTGTCCGTGCCATTGCCCTAAAGCCGTGTCCGGTGATCTGGGTTTTGGTGTCATAGCCCATGCGTTTTAATGCAGCATTGATAGCCGCTTCACTCATAGGTTTTTTAGGGTCATGGCCGCCCATGAAAACAAACTCAGCATGCCCTGATAACGGTTGTATCTCTGTTAACAGCTTAATGGCCTGTGTTGAAAGCGGCACCAGATGATCTGTTTTAGTCTTGCTCACCCGATAACGCCACTCACCAGCCTCTAAATCAATATCAGCCCATTTCGCCGTTCTAAGCTCGCTAGGACGCACGAAAACCAACGGGGCTAGCCTGAGTGCCGTCTGCACTGTAAAAGTGCCTGTAAAGCCGTCAATTGCCCTTAATAGTTCGGCCACCTCTTGAGGCTCAGTAAATGCGGCCATGTGCTTAACGGACGCTGCAGGCAACGCCCCTTTAAGGTCTGCAGTTACATCCCTGATCGCACGGCCAGTTTGCACGGCATATCTAAAAACCTGCCCTGCTGCCTGTAATACGCGGTGCGCTGTTTCCAGCTTGTTCTGATTCTGCACCCGCTTGATACTTTCCAGCACTTGCGGGGCGGTAATCTCAGTTATTGGCTTGCTGCCTATCCACGGAAACAGATAAAGCTCAAAACGCCTAATTAGCCGGTCTTGATGGGATTGCGACTTATCCGACATATTTGAGGCCAGCCATTCCCGCGCTATGGCCTCAAAGCTATTTGCAGCGTTTGATTGATTGCTAGCCCTGACCGCCTTGCGTTCCTCGCTTGGGTCTATTGGCGGGTCATTACTTAACAGCTTTCTGGCCTGATCGCGTCTAGCTCTGGCATCTGCCAGTGAAACATCAGGGAATGTGCCGAACGAGAGGAGCTTTTCTTTTCCATCAAAGCGATATTTGAAACGCCACCACTTACCCCCGCTTGGGGTAACTTGCATAAACAGCCCTGCTTCGTCGTATAGCTTGAAAGCCTTGCTGGTGGGCTTGGCATTGCGGATTGCAGTGGTAGTAAGTGCCATAATTGGGGTAACTCCAAATTGGGGTAAGTGAGTTACCCCCAAAGTTACCCCTATTTATTGGGGTATGTCAAGAAACGATATGATACGAAAAGAGGCAACAAAAAAGCCCCAAAGCTATTAACTAAGGGGCTTTTCAGCGTTTCTTGATACTTGGTGATACAGGTAAATGGTGGAGCCGGCGGGAATCGAACCCGCGTCCGCAAGTCCTCCACAGACAGTTCTACATACTTAGCTGTGTTGTTTGATTTAACCGCACATCCACCAACGAGCAAGCGAATGTGAAGCGAGTCACCTTGGATTTAATGTTGTATCAAGTAACCCGATACAACACGAGTCTCTCTGTATGACGCTGCTGTGGTTGCCCACCCGACCGAGAGACCCTTCGGTGCAGCGTCCAGCCGGGATTAAGCGGCTAGAGCGTAAGTTTCGTCGTTTGCGACTATACTTGTTCTAGTTTATTTACGAGGTGACTAGACCTCGGTATGCCCTGCACTGCTTTGCAACCCACGTCGAAACCGGGTCGGCCCCTGAAAGTTTCTCACGTTTGTAACGTAGCGAATCTATGACTGAGCAATACTGCACAAAGTTCAGTCACATTTGGAATTATACCCGATTCGCCTGCAAAACCCTTAATTTGTTACGAGCGCGCATGATGCGGCCGCGGTCGCGCTCCCAGTCACGTTCCTTCTCGGCGTCGCGTTTGTGGCTTCGGCCGCAGCACTTAACATCGGCTAGCCGAGTTGGCCTACGCCGCAAGCGTTAAGCAATTTTGTTGTGTCTTTTCATGATCTGACCCTGTTCACGCTTCCAGTCTTTTTCGCGTTCAGCATCACGTTTGTCGTACTGTTTCTTGCCCTTGGCCAAGCCGATCTGAATCTTGATACGCCCACGCACATAGTGCATATCCAGCGGCACCAACGTATAGCCGGCACGCTCCACCTTGCCGATGAGCTTGGCAATTTCTTCGTTGTGCAGCAGCAGTTTACGCGTGCGGATGGCATCCGGACGGATATGCGTGGAAGCGGCACCCAAGGGCGTGATATGGCAGCCGATCAGGTAGATCTCGCCACGCTGGATGATGACGTAAGCTTCCTTCAGATTCACACGGTTGTCGCGGATGGCCTTGACCTCCCACCCTTCAAGGACAATACCGGCTTCGTATTTCTCCTCGATAAAGTAGTCGTGAAAGGCTTTTTTGTTTTGGGCGATGCTCATGTCAGGACAGATAGACTAAAATTAGCATTTTACTCTAGTTGGTTTCCAAGATTGGTTGCGAATGGCGCAGGTTGAAAAAACAGTGCTGGTTGGTCACTCGGCAGCACGTATGTACGCATTGGTTGATGAAGTAGAACAATACCCCGAATTCCTGCCGTGGTGCGGCGGGGTAGACCTGCTGAAGCGCGATGAGAAATTCACCAGTGCCACCCTGCATATCGATTACCACGGCATCAAGCAGAACTTCACCACCGAAAATGAAAAGGTCTATCCCAGCCTGATGGATATCAAACTGGTGCATGGCCCCTTCCGCCATCTGGAAGGCGTCTGGCGCTTTATCCCGCTGGCCGAGGATGCATGTAAAATCGAATTCAGGTTGAGCTACGAGTTTTCCAATGCGTTTCTGGAAAAACTCATCTCGCCGGTATTCAGCCACATAGCGAATACATTTGTTGATGCGTTTGTCGAGCGCGCAGATAAGGTTTATTAATGACTGAAGATATCAGCCACAAGGACATCATGGTGGAAGTGGCCTATGCCCTGCCCAGACAGCAATTAATCATCCCGGTCAATGTGGCGGAAGGCACGACGGCGGAAGCCGCAGTGCTCGCCTCCGGCATCATGGGAAATTTTCCGGAAATCGATCTTAATGCAAATAAGCTCGGCATCTTCGGCAAGCTGATCAAACCGGATACAGTACTACGGCACCTGGATAGAGTAGAGATTTACCGGCCGCTGATCGCAGACCCGAAGGAAGTGCGACGCCAGCGCGCTGCCGAGGGCAAAGTCATGAGGAAAGGTGGCGGCCCGGCTGAAGGCGAAGCCTGACTTCCTGGCAACCAACCGGACAGCCTTTGGCTAGTCACAGAATTCAGCAATATCCTTACGCGCCTGCTCCGCTCCCTTGGCCAAAGCAGCATCATCCAGATATTCCCGCTCGCCCTGCTCGTTCATGCGACTGATTCTACCGCCTTGGGTGTAGGTCTGTAGATTGGCCCGGGCGGTCGAGCAGTTCTGTGCGCGAATCTTCTTGTTCTCTTCTTCCACCCGCTGTTTTTCCTTGAGTTGTTCGGGCGTTTCCTGCGGCTTGGCTTCGGCATTCCCGGGCTGAGTCGGCGCCGCAGGCTTCGTATCGGTCTCAGCCGCATCAGTTGCAGGTCTGGCCGCAGCAGGTTTCTTGCTGCCTAGGGATTCGTAAGGCACCGCGCCCGGCGGCGGTGTATCCGAGTAGCGCGTGACGCCGTCCTTGTCCTTCCACTTGTAGATGGCTGCACTCGCCATCTGCGGCACTGCCAGCAATAAGGCCAAGGTTAACAAAGCGAATTTGTTCATTACGATATCTTTCTTGAAGCCGGTTGATTTATGTGAACATTAAGTCGCTTCATGACTGCCGTCAATGCATAAGGTCAATCCTGTTTAACACATTGACTTGAATGATTAACTCAAGTTTGAGATTTACCAGAATTCATCAAGTCGGTATAATTAGCTTTTGCCGGAAAGATATTCCATGCGTCTGTTGCAAACTGCTCTTACTTTTGATGATGTACTGCTGGTTCCAGCCCATTCAAATGTACTCCCGCGCGAAGTTGACCTCGCCACCCAATTTACCCGCTCCATCCGCCTGAACATTCCGTTGGTGTCCGCTGCCATGGATACCGTGACCGAAGCGCCACTGGCTATTGCCCTCGCTCAGGAAGGCGGCATCGGTATCATTCACAAGAACATGGTGATCGCCGATCAGGCTTACCACGTCTCCCGCGTCAAGCGTTTCGAATCCGGCGTCGTGCATGACCCCGTAACCATCCATCCGCAAATGACCGTGCGTGACGTGCTGGCCTTGACACAGAAATACAGGATCTCAGGCCTGCCTGTCGTCGACGATGGCAAGGTAGTCGGTATTGTCACCAACCGCGATCTGCGTTTCGAGTCCAATCTGGATCAATCCATCGTCCACATCATGACGCCACGTGACCGCCTGGTCACAGTACGCGAAGGTGCGAGCCGCGAAGAAGCCATGCAATTGATGCACAAACACCGCCTGGAGCGCGTGCTGGTGGTTAACGAAGCCTTTGAACTCAAGGGCCTGATCACCGTCAAGGATATCCAGAAATCCAGCGACCATCCGAATGCCTGCAAGGACAACCAGGGCCGTCTGCGCGTAGGCGCTGCCGTCGGTGTCGGTGAAGGTACTGAAGACCGCGTGTCTGCCTTGGCTGCCGCAGGTGTAGACGTTATTGTCGTCGATACCGCACACGGCCATTCCCAGGGTGTGCTGGACCGCGTCAACTGGGTCAAGAAGAATTTCCCGCAGATCGAAGTCATCGGCGGCAATATTGCCACGGCCGATGCCGCCAAGGCACTGGTCGATGCCGGCGCTGACGGCGTCAAGGTCGGTATCGGCCCTGGCTCCATCTGCACCACCCGTATCGTGGCTGGTGTCGGCGTCCCGCAGATCAGCGCCATCAGCAATGTGGAAGAAGCACTACGCGGTACCGGCGTACCCTTTATCGCCGACGGCGGCATCCGCTTCTCCGGTGATATTTCCAAGGCGATTGCGGCCGGCGCCTACTCCGTCATGCTGGGCGGCATGTTTGCCGGTACCGAAGAAGCGCCGGGCGATGTCGAACTGTATCAGGGCCGCTCCTACAAGTCCTATCGCGGCATGGGCTCCATCGGCGCGATGCAGAAGGGTTCCAGCGACCGCTACTTCCAGGACAACAACGGTAATGCCGACAAGCTGGTGCCGGAAGGTATCGAAGGCCGCGTGCCTTACAAGGGTTCCGTGCTGGCCGTCATCCATCAGCTGATGGGCGGCCTGCGTGCTTCCATGGGCTATGTCGGCTGCAAGACCATTGATGAAATGCGCAATCGCGCCGAGTTCGTGCAGATCACTTCTGCCGGCATGCGCGAATCTCATGTGCATGATGTGCAAATCACCAAAGAAGCGCCTAATTACCGTATCGATTAGGAGTAAATCATGGCTGCTCAGAACAATCGTTATGTATTTGAATCAGCCATACTCGGTGCGCTTCTTTTCGCCGGCCTGTTGGGTGCGGCTTACCTGCTTTCAAAAAGCATTGTTGATATCAAAATGATGGAGCGCACGGTGGAGGTCAAAGGCCTCTCCGAGCGCGAAGTCCCGGCGGATATCGCCATCTGGCCCATCAGCTTCAGCATGGCCGACAATGATCTGGTAAATCTCTACCAGACGATAGAGGAAAAGAACGGCAAGGTGGTCGAATTCCTCAAGGCGCAGGGCTTCAAGGACAGCGAAATCACCATCTCGACACCTTCTGTCGTCGACAAGCTGGCGCGTGAATACGATTCATCCTACGCTTCCAGATTCCGCTACACGGCAAGCTCGACCATTACGGTGTACTCCAGCCAGGTTGATCTGGCACGCGCGAGCATGATCAAGGTGGTCGATCTCGGACGCGAAGGGATTGCGATTGCCGGCGACAGCTACAGCACGCAATTCATCTACAGCAAGCTGAATGAGATCAAGCCCGAGATGATCGAGGAGGCGACCAAGAACGCGCGTCAGGCTGCAGACAAATTCGCCAAGGACTCCGACAGCACGCTGGGCAAGATCAAGCGAGCCAATCAGGGTACTTTCAGTATCGAAAACCGGGATTCAAGTACCGCGCACATCAAGAAGGTGCGTGTGGTTTCCACGGTCGAATACTACCTTTCCGACTAGCCGTTTATATTCATTTCACTATTAATTTCACTACTGCCGCTCAGGCGGCATTTTTTATTATTGGCTTTCCCATGACTCAGAAAATTCTCATCCTTGATTTCGGTTCCCAATACACGCAACTGATTGCCCGCCGTGTGCGCGAGGCCAATGTCTATTGCGAGCTTCACTCCTGGGATGTTGACGACAAGTTTATCCGCGAATTTGCACCGGCTGGCATCATTCTCTCCGGCGGGCCGAATTCGGTATATGAGGAAGAAACACCGAAGGCACCACAGGCGGTATTCGAACTTGGCGTGCCGGTGCTGGGCATCTGCTACGGCATGCAAACCATGGCGGCTCAGCTGGGTGGCAAGGTGGAAAACGCCACTCACCGCGAATTCGGCTATGCCGAGATCCGCGCGCGCGGCCACTCCGCCCTGTTCCGTGACATTCAGGACAGAAGCAACAGCGAAGGTCATGGCCTGCTCGACGTCTGGATGAGCCATGGCGACAAGGTCACCGAACTGCCTACTGGTTTCAATATCATCGCCAGCAATGAGTCCACGCCGATCGCCGGCATGGCTGATGAGTCACGCCGTTACTACGCTGTACAGTTTCACCCTGAAGTAACGCACACCAAACAGGGCAAGGCCATCCTCAGCCGCTTCGTGCACGAGATCTGCGGCTGCGACCGCTCTTGGAACATGCCGGATTATGTCGAAACGGCTGTCGCCCGCATCCGTGCCGAAGTCGGCTCTGATCAGGTGATTCTCGGCCTGTCAGGAGGTGTCGATTCCTCCGTTGCTGCAGCCTTGATCCATCGCGCCATCGGCGACCAGTTGACCTGTGTCTTCGTCGATAACGGCCTGCTGCGCCTCAACGAAGCCGAACAGGTCATGGAGACCTTCGCCAGGAACCTCGGCGTCAAAGTCATCCATGTTGATGCCAGCGCCAAGTTCCTCGGCGATCTGGCCGGGGTCGCTGACCCGGAAGCCAAACGCAAGATCATCGGCCGCGAATTCGTGCATGTATTCCAGGAAGAATCTGCCAGGCTGCCGCAAGCCAAGTGGCTGGCGCAGGGCACCATTTACCCGGATGTCATCGAATCGGCCGGTGCCAAGACCAAGAAGGCGCACACTATCAAGAGCCACCACAACGTCGGCGGCCTGCCCGAGACCCTGCACCTGAAGCTGCTGGAACCCTTGCGTGAACTGTTCAAGGACGAAGTGCGCGAACTTGGTGTCGCGCTCGGCCTGCCGCATGACATGGTCTATCGTCACCCCTTCCCCGGACCTGGTCTCGGGGTGCGCATACTGGGTGAAGTGAAAAAAGAATATGCTAATTTGCTGCGTCGCGCGGATGCAATTTTTATCGAGGAACTGCGCAACACTTTCGACAATGGCAAGAGCTGGTATGAAAAAACCTCGCAAGCCTTTGCCGTGTTCCTGCCGGTCAAATCGGTCGGCGTCATGGGCGATGGCCGCACCTACGATTACGTGGTTGCATTACGTGCCGTCGTCACCAGCGACTTCATGACGGCGCACTGGGCAGAACTGCCCTACGAACTGCTGGGCAAGGTCTCCAATCGCATCATCAACGAAGTGCGTGGTATCAACCGCGTGGTATACGACATCTCCGGCAAACCGCCGGCCACCATCGAGTGGGAATAGCGAGCGTTTCGTACTGTTCGCAGTCTAAACGCTCGTTAATCGCAACTCAGGAAGGAACCAATATGAGCCGTGCTTTTGTCAATGAGGATAACGTCGGTCAGGCCGGCGCCGAGATGGCCGAACGTCCGATCAGCCCGCATCCAAACTACGTGACCCCGACCGGCGCGCTGGAACTACAGACTTGGGAAGAAGACCTGGTCGCCAGACTGGATGAACTGAAAAAAACGTCCGACGACACCTTCACCAAGGAGAAGATCGCCGAAGTCGAGCGCGACCTGCGCTATGTGCGCACACGGCTGGAATCCGTCATTCTGGTCGACCCGGCAACACAGGGCCACGACTCCGTGCTGTTCGGCGCGACTGTCGAAGTCGAGGACGACGAAGGCGAACGCCACAGCTTTCATATCGTCGGCGAAGATGAAGCCGATGCCCAACTCAACAAGGTCAGCTGGATTTCGCCGCTGGCGAAAGCGCTGATCGGTCATAAGGTCGGCGACACTGTCGTCTGGCAGCGCCCGGCCGGCAACATGAACCTGGAAATTCTGGATATCCATTACGAATCATGAATATAGAACAGGCCATCAGAGAACGCCGCGCCGTCAAGGCGTATGATCCGCAATACCGCATGACCGAGGACGAGATCAGCAAGCTGATGTCGCTGGCCATGCTCTCTCCTACCGCATTCAACATCCAGAACTGGCGCTTTGTGCTGGTGCAGGATGCTGCATTAAGACAGGAGATCCGCAAGGTTAGCTGGGACCAGGCACAGGTCACCGATGCCTCGCTGTTGATCGTACTGACGGCAGACCTCAAGGCTTGGGAAAAGCAGCCGGAGCGTTATTGGCGCAATGCGCCCAAGCCGGTGCAGGACTATCTGATCCCGGCCATTGGTCAGTATTACGACGGCCGTGAACAGGTGCAGCGCGACGAGGCGATGCGCTCCTGCGGCATGGCGGCGATGACCATCATGCTGGCCGCGAAGGAAATGGGCTACGACACCTGCCCGATGGACGGTTTCGACTTTGACGCTGTCGCCAGATTGCTGAACCTGCCCGCCGACCACACGCCGGCCATGTTCGTCGCCGTCGGCAAGGCACTGCAACCTGCCATGCCACGCGGCGGCCAATTGCCGATGGAAGAAGTCGTCATCCGCAACAAATTCGCTTAACGCTTTCAGCCCCAGAGGGCACAGAGCACACACAGTGCCAGAACCTGGTTTTTCTCTGTGTACTCTGTGCCCTCTGTGGCAATATTTTTAAGGATTCATTTTGCTCATAGCTAACAACATCACCATGCAGTTTGGCGCCAAGCCGCTGTTCGAGAACATCTCAGTCAAATTCGGCGAAGGCAATCGCTATGGCCTGATCGGCGCCAACGGTTGCGGCAAGTCCACCTTCATGAAAATTCTGGCCGGCGTGCTCGAACCATCCGCCGGCAATGTCACGATCGACAGCAACGAACGCATGGCCTGGCTGAAACAGGATCAGTTCGCCTATGAAGATGAGCGCGTGCTGGATGTCGTCATGATGGGGCATGAGCAAATGTGGGCCGCCAATGTAGAGAAGAACGCCATCTACATGAATCCGGAAGCGACCGAAGAAGACTACATGAAGGCTGCCGAACTGGAAGGTGTCTATGCAGAATACGACGGTTATACGGCTGAAGCACGCGCCGGCGAACTGCTGCTTGGCGTCGGCATTCCCATCGAACAGCACAACGGTCCGATGAGCGCCATCGCGCCTGGCTGGAAACTGCGTGTGCTGCTGGTACAGGCCCTGTTTTCCAATCCGGACATCCTGCTGCTGGACGAACCGACCAACAACCTGGACATCAACACCATTCGCTGGCTGGAAGACGTACTGAACAACCGCGATTGCACCATGATCATCATTTCACATGACAGACACTTTTTGAATCAGGTCTGTACGCACACGGCAGATATGGATTACGGAAAGCTCACGGTCTATCCTGGCAACTATGATGACTTCATGGAAGCCTCAACGCAGGCACGCGCGCAACAAGCCAAAGACAGCGCCAAAGCCAAACAGCAGATTGCTGATTTGCAGGACTTTGTCCGCCGTTTCTCGGCTAACGCGTCCAAAGCCAAACAGGCGACCAGTCGCGCCAGACAGATCGACAAGATCAAGGTGGAGGACATCAAGCCTTCAAGCCGTCAGTATCCGTTCATCCGTTTTGAATATGACGATAGAGAAAAATTACATCGCAATGCCGTCGAAGTGGAAAAACTCAGTCACGGTTTTGATCGCCCGTTGTTCAACGACTTCAGCATGATGGTTGAGGCTGGCGAAAAAATTGCCATTATCGGTGAAAACGGCATCGGTAAAACCACGCTGTTACGATGCCTGGCTGGCGATTTAACACCGAATCATGGCAAGGTAAAATGGGCAGAAAAAGCCAAGCTCGGCTATTTCGCACAGGACCATGAATACGAATTCGACAATGGCGAAACCCTGTTTGAATGGATGACACGCTTCACTCAGGCCGGCGATGACGATCAGGTCGTACGCAGCATGCTGGGCCGCCTTTTGTTCTCTGGCGAAGACACTAAAAAATCAGTGAAAGTGCTCTCCGGTGGTGAAAAAGGCCGCATGCTATATGGCAAGCTGATGCTGGCAAAAACCAATGTGTTGCTGATGGACGAACCGACCAACCACATGGATATGGAATCGATCGAGGCCTTGAACACTGCCCTGGATAAATACAAAGGCACGTTGTTCTTCGTCAGTCACGACCGGGAATTCGTCAGCTCCATCGCCACCCGGATTCTCGAGATCAAACCCGATGGCATCATCGATTACCGCGGCAACTACGAGGAATACCTGGAAAGTCAGGACATCTGACCCTGGCGCCATGCTCCGGATGGTCAACCCAAGTGAACTTGTAACGTTGATGCAAGGTCTGCTGCAAACCGGCCTTGCATCCATCAGTTTGCATCATGCACCATACCTGCAAACAGACAATCGCCGGATATAAGCAGTATCATGTCCACTTGAATTGACTGAATCGACCGCCTGATTTTGACCGCACACACGCTTCCAATTCGCTCTCTGCTGCTTGCATCACTGCTGCTGTTAATGCAAGCCGGTGCCGTCCATGCCGAAAGCAGTATCTGGTTCCGTAGCGACGATCCTTTCGCCACCGAGGCACTGGCACCCCCGCTGATCCCGCAGGTCTATCTGGATCAAAGTCGCGGTTTTGAATGTGCTGCACTGGATTTAAGCAGCCCGCTGTCGCTCTCTGATGTGGTCAACATCGCACTTTGCAACAACCCGCAGACCCGCGAAGCCTGGGCCAGTGCCAGACAACAAGCTGCCCTGCTTGGCGTCGCGCGCTCGGCCTATCTGCCTTCGATCAACAACACCGCATCCGGCAACCTGAATGTTGCCAGTCCACAATCGCCAACACGCGATAATCCTTACAGCAACCTCTCCAATAACCTGGTCGCATCCTATCTGCTCTATGACTTCGGCAACCGCGACGCTACTCTGGAAAACGCCCGCCAACTGCTACAGGCCGCCAGCGCCAGCCAGAGCAGCGTCATCCAGAACCTGCTGTTGTCAGTAGTTCAGGCTTATTACCAGGTACAGGCCGGCATCGCCTCGGTCGAAGCCGCACTGGAATCGGAACGTGCCAGCGAGGAAAGCTTCAAGGCGGCTGACGCCCGCTATAAAACAGGCGTCGCTACACCTGCCGATAAGTTACAGGCACAGACTTCCCATGCTCAGGACACACTATCGCGCATCCGTGCCGAAGGCATCCTGAAAGCCGCCTACGGCAGTCTCGCCAATGTCATGGGGCTGGATGCCAACCGGACACTGACACTGACGGCGCGCAGTATGATCAACATCGACCGCGACATGGAACAGGATATCAACGCACTGATCGAACAGGCACGCCAACGGAGACCAGACCTGATTGCCAGTGAAGCCCAGCTGCGCGCAGCAGAAGCCAGTATCGCCGCCAGTCGCGCAGCTGCCAAACCGACCGTATCACTGTCGGTTTCCAACAGTTCACAGAATGGCAGTGACATCTCTTCCAGCAACACCGGCTCCATCGGCCTCAGTGTTTCCATCCCGCTGTTCGAGGGTTACGCACCAAGCTATCGCATCCGTAGTGCCGAGGCATTGGCCGAAACGCGTGCCGCACAGCGCGACCGTCTGCGACTGCAGATCTCGCTCGATGTCTGGAATGCCTACCAGGAACTGCGCACAGCCAACCAGTCCGTGCGTGCCGCCCTGGTGCTGGTGGAAAGTGCGGAAGAATCATCGCGTGTGGCTTTGGGGCGTTACAAGGCTGGCGTCGGCAATATTCTCGACACACTCAATGCACAAAGCGCACTTGCAAGCGCACAGCAACAGAAAATCCAGGCCGAGCTCAACTGGAACATTGCCCGCGCTTCGCTGGCGCAGGCCATCGGCGCGCTGGACAACGCCATGATTCAATCACTGCCTGAAGCTGAAGTTTCAGCACTGTCGCCCTGACAAGCAGCTCAACAAACATCGTGAAGATTGGGAAAACTGCCGCATGCTAAGAAAATGGTTAATACGACTGGTCATCCTCGCCATCGCGGCAACAGGCATCTATTTTTACCTGCAGAGCCAGACGCCAGCGCCTGAATCCCGCTACCGCCTGCAGCAAGTGACGCGCGGCGATGTAGCACAAAGCGTCTCCGCCAACGGCACTTTGAACCCGGTCACCATCGTCAGCGTCGGCACGCAGGTATCCGGCCGCGTCAATAAGCTCTATGTGGATTTCAATGACAAAGTGGAAGAAGGCCAGATCCTGCTGGAGCTGGATGACGCCTTGCTGAAAGCACAGATTGCCCAGACCATGGGCAACATCAAAAACATTCAAGCATCGGTCGACCTCGCCGTTGCCAACGAAGCCCGCATGCGTTCCCTGTACGAGCAGGAATACGTTTCCAAACAGGAACTGGATCAGGCCGTACAAGCGCTGAAATCCGCGCGCGCGCAACTGGAAAGCAGCCGCGCACAACTGGAGCGCGACCAGACCAATCTGGGTTACTCCATCATCCGTTCACCGGTTTCCGGTGTAGTTATCGACCGCGTGGTCGATATCGGACAAACCGTCGCGGCCAGCTTCCAGACCCCGGAATTGATCCGTATCGCACAGGATCTGTCGAAAATGCAGATCAACTCCAGTTTTGCGGAAGCCGACATCGGCAATATCCGCGAAGGCCAGGTCGCCAAGTTCCATGTCGACGCTTTCCCCAATCAGGATTTTGCAGGCACAGTCAAACAGCTGCGCCTCAACCCGACTGTCACCTCCAATGTAGTGACCTACGATGTGGTGGTCTCGGTAGACAATCCGGATGAGATCCTGCTGCCCGGCATGACCGCCTATGTCTATATCGAGATCGCCAGAAAGAGTGATGTGCTGCTGGTGCCCAATGCCGCACTGCGCTACCGCCCAAAACTTGATGAAACCAAAGCCAGAACTGAGCAGATCAAGACACAGCAGGGCAATCTCAAGCCCACGGCATCAGAGCGCATGGGCAGCGGCCGGGTTTACGTATTCCGGAGCGCGGAAGGCAAAGCCAGCGTTATTGAAGTGCCGGTCCTGACTGGCATCAGCGACGGACGCGTGACGGAAATTGAAAGCGACCAGTTGCAACCCGGCGACCAGATCATCACCGGCGATATGCTGGAACAGAACCTCACCACTACCGGTGCCTTGCGCTTCCGCCTATTCTGATGAATCAGCCCATCATACAAATACGCGATCTGTACAAAAGTTACGATACGGCGCTCGGCCCCTTTCCGGTGCTAAAGGAGGTGAATCTCGACATCTCGGCGGGCGACTATGTCGCCATCATGGGTCCATCCGGCTCCGGCAAATCGACCTTCATGAACATTCTCGGCTGCCTTGACAAGCCGACCAAGGGTGAATACATCCTCAACGGCCAACCGATCGATATTCTGGATGATGAAAAACTGGCCAGCGTACGCAATCGCACCATTGGCTTCGTTTTCCAGGGCTTCAACCTGCTGTCGCGCTCCAATCTGCTGGATAACGTCTCGCTGCCGCTGGTTTATGCCGGCGTCAGCAAAAAACAGCGTCATGCCAAGGCGAAAGCGCTGCTGGAAAAAATCGGTCTGGGAAATTATCTGTATTCCATGCCCAATCAGATTTCCGGCGGCCAGCAGCAGCGCGTGGCCATTGCCCGAGCGCTGATCAACCAGCCGCGGCTGATACTGGCAGACGAACCGACAGGCAACCTGGACAGCAAAACCAGCGAAGATATCATGCAGTTGTTTGATGCACTGAATGCCGAAGGCATCACGATCGTCGTCGTCACACATGAGCACGATATTGCCATGCATGCCAGGCGTCAGGTGCGTTTCCTCGACGGCCGTATCGTGCAGGATACGCTGACCGCCGACGCTCAACAGTCGCACACTGCAACAGGAGCCCCAGCCTGATGTTCAGACCCATGTTGGGAGAGGCCTGGCATGCGATGGGCGCCAATCGCCTGCGCACTTTTCTGACCATGTTGGGCATGGTCATCGGCGTCGGTGCCGTCGTGCTGATGATGGCAATCGGGCAAGGCGCGCAGGAACAAATCAAGGCTTCCATCAGTTCGCTCGGCAGCAACCTGTTCATCGTCATCGCCGGAGCGCCAATGTCGAGCGGTGTGCGCGCCGGCGGTGGCAGTGCCGTCACCCTAACGGTGGAAGACGCCCACGCCATAGAAGAACTCGATGGCGTGATTAACGTCGCGCCCATCAATCGAAGCAGCGCACAGCTGGTGTATGGCGGCAGGAACTGGAATACCAATGTGCTCGGTACCACACCGGCCTATTTCGAGGTAAACACCTGGGACCTGAGCAATGGCTACATCTTTTCCCACGCCGACCTGAATGGCGGCAGACGCGTCGTCGTCATCGGCAAGGTGGTCGCCGACAATCTGTTCGAGGATGTGGACCCTGCCGGCAAGACCATACGCATCAACCAGAGCCCGTTCATCGTACTTGGCGTCTTGCGGGAAAAAGGCCAAAGCATGGATGGCAGGAATCAGGACGACACGGTTATCATCCCCGTGACCTCGATGCAACAGCATCTGCTCGGCGGCGGACTCAGCAGCCGCTTGCGCATGATCATGGTGCAATCCGAGTCGGCAGAGATGATGCCGCTGGTGGAAACGCAAATCAACAGCCTGTTGCGTCAGCGGCACCGCATCAGAGAAGGCATCCCCAACGATTTCTTTATCAACAATCTGACTGCGACGCTGGATACAGCAGTCGAAACCACGCGCACCATGGCTCTGCTACTGGGCGCCATCGCTTCCATCTCGCTGCTGGTCGGCGGCATCGGCATCATGAACATCATGCTGGTATCCGTCACCGAACGCACACGCGAAATCGGTATTCGTATGGCCATCGGCGCAAGAAAGCAGGACATCCTGCTGCAATTCCTGCTGGAAGCCATCATGATTTCCATCATCGGCTGCCTGATCGGATTATTAATCGGCATTGCCGGTGCAGTGCTCATCAATCAAATCACACAGACCACCGTAGTGATTACGGGTTATTCCGCCATCACGGCGTTTAGCGTCGCAGCGGCAGTTGGTATCTTCTTCGGCTTTTATCCAGCCAGAAAAGCAGCCCGATTACACCCGATCGAGGCGCTGAGATTCCAGTAAAACGCGCTCGCTTAATCAATACCAAGCGACATCTGTATTACATATTTGGCAGTAAACCCGGCAAGTCCCAGCGTCAGCCCGAGAAAAAGCACGAAAGTGCCAAACTTGCCGGCTTTCGACTCCCATGCCAGATGAGCAACAATCAGTAACATCATCAGCATGAGGCCACCAACACCATAAGTCATGCCAAATTCAGTCAACTGCGCTTCCGTCATACCAAATATCGTGTTTTGCATTAAATGCACCTATGCAATAGAAGACGCTAGTCTGCTGTTGCTTTCATGCACACTCAAGGGCTAATCCATGCTTTATTGACCTATATCAAGTGCAAGCAGAAACAGCAGCCATAAAATTCGTCCAACTCAATTGTTAATTGTTTATATAGGAGACAGGGAAATGAAAAAAACACTATTGGCAGCTGCTTTGGCAACTGCATTCTTGCCTAACTTCGCTTTCGCGGAAGAGGGTGACTGGGTAGTACGTCTGAGAGCCGTTAACGTATCTCCAAACGAATCCAGTAAACTCGGCCAAACAGTCAACAAAAATGTTGCCAATGTTATGACCCCTAGCGCCGATCTCAAGGTCGATGACAACGTCATCCCGGAACTCGACATTTCCTACTACATCACCAAGAACATTGCTGCGGAACTGATCCTCGCTCTCGGCACCAAGCACGACGTTAAAGTGAGTGGTGATAGTGGTGGTGTAATCGGCGACCAGAACTTGGGCGAAGTCAATCTGCTGCCTCCTACCCTGACCCTGCAATGGCACTTCCGTCCGGATCAAACCTTTGATCCCTACATTGGCGCAGGTATCAATTACACCCGCATGCTGGACCGCAATCTGAAGTTCAAAGGCGGCCCTGCAGTGGCTGGCGATAAAATCAAGATTGATAGCGACAGCTGGGGCTTAGTCGCTCAAGCCGGTTTCGATATCAACCTGAAAGATGGCTGGATGATCAATGCCGACGTCAAATACGTCCAAATCGATACCGATGTCAAAATGAAGGGTGCTGTTACTGGCGGAGCCTGGACCAAGATCGACTCCCTCGACATCGACCCATGGGTCATCGGTATTGGTGTAGGCAAGCGCTTCTAAGTAAAGCATTCAAGCTGGTATAAGACTCCACATTGGCCTCTGCAGATATCTGCAGAGGCATTTTTTTGCCTGCAGCAAATGGATTTACCAGTTAAAAAAACGGCGAAATAAAAAACGGCATCCTGCAGTGACGGGATGCCGTTGATTTGAAATAAAGACAGAATCAGATGATCTTGGAGAAGCGTGTGCGGTTGCGGTCCGCCTGCAGATAGCGGTCGAACACCATAGCCACTGCGCGGACAAAGAACCAGCCTGTGCCTGTGACTTGTATACCTGTATCGTCGATCTCGACCAGACCGTCACACTTCAACTGTTCCAGCTTGATCAGTTCATCTGCAAAATAATGTTTGAAGTCGATCAAATAGGCCAGATTGATGGATTCGTACAGCACCTGACCTTGACACATGAGCGCCATGATCACGGCGCGACGCACCAGGTCATCCCGTGTCAGCGGCAGCCCGCGTACGATAGGCAGACGTCCCTGATCCAGATAGTCGTAGTACTCCTCAAGCGTCTTGGCGTTCTGACTGTAGGTTGCGCCGACGCGGCCGATGGCGGAAACGCCCAGACTGATCTGATCACAGTCAGGCTGCGTACTGTAACCCTGAAAATTCCGGTGCAGCCTGCCTTGCCTCTTGGCAATGGCCAGCGCATCATCAGGCAAGGCGAAATGGTCCATGCCGACATAGACATAGCCATTACCCAAAAATGCGGCAATGGCATTTGACAGCATGCTGAGCTTGTCCGCTGCCGTTGGCAGGTCTGCTTCATGAATGCGACGTTGCGGTTTGAAGCGTTCCGGCAGATGTGCATAGGCATAAAGCGCAATACGGTCTGGCCGCAGACTGGCGACCTGCTTCAGTGTGCGCTGGAATGATTCGGCAGTCTGCTTTGGCAAGCCGTAAATCAGATCAATATTGATGGATTTAAAACCCAGCCGGCGAGCCGCAGCCACCAGATCGAAGACCTGCTCTGCGGGCTGCACCCGATGCACCGCTTTTTGTACTTCGAGATCGAAGTCCTGTACGCCGAAGCTGAGGCGATTGAAACCCATCTCTGCCAAACGCGCGAGGCGCTCTTCCGTCACCGTGCGTGGGTCGATCTCGATAGAATATTCCCCATTGAGCGCCAGAATAAAATTGCGGCGCAACATGGCCATCAATTCAGCCAGTTCGCCATCGCTGAAGAAGGTTGGCGTGCCGCCGCCCAAGTGCAACTGACTGATAGTCTGCCCCGCCCCCAGCTTTGCCATATACAAATCCAGCTCGCGGTCGAGATAACGCAGATACTCGGCTGCGCGTTCATGATGCTTGGTGACGATCTTGTTGCAGGCGCAGTAAAAACACAGGGAATCGCAGAACGGAATATGCACATAGACTGACAATGGCAACGCGAGGCCGCCCATGCTGCGCTGTTCCAGCGCCAGCATGAAATCATCCTCGCCAAAGGCTTCGACAAAACGATCGGCCGTCGGATACGAAGTGTACCTTGGGCCAAGCACATCAAATCTTTGCAACATCTCGGGCGTAAGTTCAGTCAGTGTTTCCACTGACTGATTCATGGTATCTGCAATCATGTCGGTATTCCGGTCATTTTTTTGTGACTGTGCCTGCTTTCAGGATTCGCTGCATTGATGCAGGTCAAATTTCACATAGATGTGTAAACTATGATTTCGCTCATCAATATAAGTTTTGCATTTCGACGTCTATCATCAAGCCTTTAAAACCGGTAAGCTAGCATGATCAAAATTTATGCTGCTGCCATGCTATTAGATACCTACAAAGTTGCCTGTTCCAACTGCAACCTGCGCGAACTCTGCATGCCCTTGGGACTGAGTCAGGAAGAGTTGCAAAAGCTTGATGACGTTGTCGCCAACCGGCGCAAGGTCAGCCAGGGTGAGGTGCTATATCGCAGCGGGGATTCGTTCACTTCGCTCTTCGCCATCCGCACCGGCTTTTTCAAGACCTGTGTCTCCAGCCAGGATGGACGCGAACAGGTGACCGGTTTCCAGATGGCCGGGGAGATTATCGGTCTAGATGGCATCACCGGTGATCGCCACAACTGCAACGCTGTAGCCCTGGAAGACGCCGAGGTCTGCGTCATGCCGTTTGCCAATGTCGAGGAGATGTCGCGCGAGTTTCCCGTACTGCAACGCCATGTGCACAAGATCATGAGCCGCGAAATCGTCCGCGATCAGGGCGTCATGCTGCTACTTGGCAATATGCGGGCAGAAGAACGGCTGGCCGCATTTCTGCTGAATCTGGTAAAGAGGTTGAATGCCAGAGGCTTCTCCAGATCCGAACTGGTACTGCGCATGACGCGCGAAGAGATTGGCAGCTACCTGGGAATGAAACTGGAGACCGTCAGCCGCACGTTCTCCAAGTTCAGCGATGAAGGTATTATTGAAGTGAAGCAACGCTGGGTGAAGATACTGCAACCCGATGCGCTGAAGAAGATTTTTGATCCGGGGACCTTCGGCTAAGGTCGAATTTCTTCTGCCGTGGTTACGGCATGATTGCGGCCTTCCACTGCAGGTAACAAGGCCTTTTCTTCCAGCCGCTGATTGATTTCGATACCTTTTCTATAATAATCATCCACCACCGGATCTGGCGTATTCAATGCCAGATTGAGCGTAACAAATGAAGCGATGATGACGACAATCGGCCCACCCAGTATCAGCCAGACATAGCCGTAGTGCCACCAGGGTTTCGTATCCCGTCCATTTACCTGCATATTCGCTGCCATATCCATCCTCAACTTTCGTTCTTGAAGCCTGCTTTTCCAATACTTACCTGGGCACCAGAAACACGGATTTTTCTTCCAGCACCTTGTCACTACCCAGCATCTCCACATCGAACCAGACACGATGCGAACCCGGTTCCAGATAGCCGTCAGGTATCTGCAGATACAGTGTGATCCACTTCGACTGAGCAGGTTCCATAGTCACACTGCCTGATGCATCGATACCTGGCGATTTAAGTAACAGACCTTCCTCGCCTCTTGCAGTGATGCGATAGGATTGCGTGCGCTCTGTAGCGTTCATCAACTGCATACGATAGACATTCTCCAGCAGACCCCCCTCGACGATGCGCGACATCACGCCGCGATCTCGAACCACGTCAGCCATGAACGGCGTACGCATGGCCAAGCTGGTCAGCAATACGGTTACCAGCAAGGCTAATATACTGAAATAGATTAGCACGCGCGGGCGCAATACATGGCGCAGTATCTCACCCCTGCTCCAGTGATTGTGCATGCCGTTTTCGGTGGTATAGCGTATCAGGCCGCGTGGATAACCAACCTTGTCCATAACACTGTCGCAGACATCGGCACAGGCACCGCAGCCTATGCATTCATACTGCAACCCTTTTCGAATATCGATGCCTGTAGGGCAAACCTGCACGCACAAACGACAATCGATACAAGACCCCAAGCCAAGAGTCTTGATATCGTCCTTACGTGAACGGCTGCCGCGCGGCTCACCACGTTCGTCGTCATAGGTGACAATCAAAGTGTCATTGTCGAACATGGCACTCTGAAAGCGGGCATAGGGGCACATATACTTGCACACTTGCTCGCGCATGAAACCGGCATTGCCATAAGTGGCAAACCCGTAAAAGAGCACCCAGAAGGTTTCCCACGGCCCCATCTGCAACACCATCCAGTTTTGCAAGAGTTCACGTATGGGTGTGAAATAACCGACGAAAGTGAACCCCGTCCATAAGGCGAACAGGCCCCAGACCAGATGCTTGAGTGATTTCTTGGTGACTTTCTCGGCCGTCATGCCGCTCTTGTCGAGTTTCATGCGGGCAGCACGGTCGCCCTCGATAACTTTCTCGAACCAGAGGAAAATCTCGGTATAAACCGTTTGCGGACAGGTGTAGCCGCACCACAAACGCCCTGCCACTGCAGTGAACAGAAAAAGCGAGAGCGCCGAGATGATAAGAATGGCAGTAAGGTAGATCAGGTCCTGCGGGTACAGAACCAGATCAAAGATATAGAAGCGTCTGGCTTCAAGGTTAAACAGCACAGCCTGACGCTCGCCCCACTGCAACCAGGGCACCCCATAAAAGACGATCTGCGTAATCCAGATCATCACCCAACGCCATTTGCTGAACAACCCGGAGACACTGCGCGGGTAAATCTTATCCTGCGCAGCGTAAAGTGAAACCATCACCTCATCCGGAGCTTCTTCCCGCTTGGCGCCTGCTGCCTTCTCTGCCATACCGCTCCTGCCATTCAGCTATTACTTATTGGACAAACCCCAGACATAGGCAGTCAGCACATGAATCTGTGCCTCGCTCAACTTGTCGGCCTGGGCCGGCATCTGGTTCATCTTGCCATTATTAATAATGGCGATGATGTTCTTCTCACCGGCACCGTGCAACCAGATGCCATCAGTCAGATTGGGCGCACCCATCATCTGGTTACCCTTGCCATCAGGACCATGGCAGGCAGCACAGACCATGAACTTCTCCTTGCCGCGTTCGGCGCGGGCAGCATCGTGCTGACTGTTGGAAAGACTCAAGACATAATTCGCCACATTCTTGACGTCATCTTCACTACCGACCATCGCTCCCATCGGCGGCATCATGCCGACACGGCCATTGACCAATGAGGCTTTGATGTTCTCAGGTTCGCCACCATAGAGCCAGTCGTGGTCAGTCAGGTTGGGGAAACCTTTGCTGCCGCGTGCATCCGAACCATGACACTGGGCACAGTTATTCAGGAATAACCTCCCGCCGATGGCGATTGCCTGCTCATCAGCCGCCACCTCTTCCACCGACATTGCCATAAACTTGGCATACAGCGGCTTGGTGACTTCCTCAGCCTTGGCCATCTCAGCTTCAAATTGGCCAACCTGGGTCCATCCCAACTTGCCCTGATAGCTGCCGAGGCCGGGGTAGATGATCAGGTAAAGTACAGAGAAGACGATGGTGATGATGAACATCCATACCCACCAACGCGGCAACGGATTGTTCATCTCGCGCAGATCCTCATCCCAGACATGACCAGTACTCATATCCTGTGTCGCCTGCACCTTGGTCTTGTTGGTTACCCACAGCAAGACAGCGCAACCAAGGATACCCAATACCGTGATTGCCGAAATAAATAACGGCCAGAAACTGCTGGTGAATTCAAAGTCACTCATTTTTTATTCCTCAATCCTGTTCAAAAGGCAGATTGGCCGCTTCTTTAAAATCCGCTTCACGGCGTCGTGACCAAGCCCAGATCACGATGCCGATGAAGACGATAAAGCTTGCGACGGTTGCAATAATGCGTAATGTATTGGTATCCATCGGACTCACCCCGCTATTTCAATGTTCTGCCCAAGCCCTGCAGGTAAGCGATCAGGGCATCCATCTCGGTCTTGCCTTCGACCTCGGCTTTGGCATTTGCAATCTGCTCGTCGCTGTATGGCACACCAACCTTGCGCAGTGCCCGCATTCTCGGTGCCAAACCATCGGCATTTACCAGATTTTTCTCCAGCCACGGATATTCCGGCATGTTGGATTCCGGTACCACATCGCGCGGATTGATCAGGTGAATACGATGCCATTCATCGCTGTACTTGCCACCGACACGATGCAGGTCAGGACCGGTACGCTTACTACCCCACTGGAACGGATGATCATAAACGAACTCACCCGCGACCGAGTAGTGACCGTAGCGTAACGCCTCGGCACGGAACGGACGGATCATCTGTGAGTGGCAGTTGTAGCAGCCTTCACGTATGTAGATATCGCGCCCGGCCAGTTGCACCGGCGTATACGGTTCCAGACCCTTGATCGGTTCCGTCATCGTCTTCTGGAAGAACAGTGGAACGATTTCCACCAAGCCACCGAAGGAGACGACGACCAGAATCAGCACGATCATCAGGAAGTTGTTGGTTTCAATCTTCTCGTGAGAGAAACCGGGTTTTTTATTGTGGTCAGCCATTTTCTTTATTCCTTAAGCATGAGCCGCAACCGGCGGGATTGGTACATTGACGGATTGGCCTCCTGATGCGGTCTTCAGCACATTCCACAGCATCAACAGCATACCGCTGAGATACAGCAGACCACCAAGCAGACGTATGCCATAGAACGGATAGGTGGCTTTCACACTTTCAACGAAGGTGTAGGTCAGCGTGCCGTCCGGATTGACACCGCGCCACATCAAACCTTGCATCACACCGGCAATCCACATGGCGGCGATATAGAGCACAATACCCACCGTTGCCAGCCAGAAATGCCATTCGATCGCCTTGATGCTATACATCTGCTTCTGGCCGAACAGTCGCGGAATCATGTAGTAGAGCGCACCCATGGAAACCAGACCAACCCAGCCCAAGGCACCGGAGTGCACGTGACCAACAGTCCAGTCGGTGTAATGCGACAGGGCGTTGACCGTCTTGATCGCCATCATCGGGCCTTCGAAGGTACTCATACCGTAGAACGACAGCGAAACAATCAGGAAGCGCAGGATAGGATCACTGCGCAGTTTGTGCCAAGCGCCAGACATGGTCATCATGCCGTTGATCATGCCGCCCCAGCTCGGTGCCAGCAGAATCAGCGAGAACACCATACCGAGAGACTGCGTCCAGTCAGGCAATGCGGTGTAGTGAAGATGGTGAGGACCCGCCCACATGTAAGTGAAGATCAGCGCCCAGAAGTGCACAATGGACAGACGATAGGAGTAGACCGGACGTTCAACCTGCTTGGGCACGAAATAGTACATGATGCCAAGGAAGCCGGCAGTGAGGAAGAAGCCCACAGCGTTATGGCCGTACCACCATTGCACCATGGCATCCTGCACACCGGCATAAGCCGAGTAGGATTTCATGAACTCGGCTGGAATCGCCGCACTATTGACGATATGCAGCAAGGCCACAGCAATGATGAAAGCACCGAAGAACCAGTTGGCTACATAAATGTGCTTGACCTTGCGCTTGCCAATGGTGCCGAAGAAGACAATGGCGTAAGAAACCCAGACCACTGCGATCAGGATATCAATCGGCCATTCCAGTTCGGCATATTCCTTACCCTGCGTATAACCCAGAGGTAACGAGATTGCTGCCGCCACAATGACCAGTTGCCAAGCCCAGAACGTGAACGATGCCAGACTCCCGCCAAACAGCCGGGTCTGGCAGGTACGCTGTACCACATAGTATGACGTGGCAAATAATGTACTGCCGCCGAAGGCGAAGATCACTGCATTGGTATGTAACGGTCGCAATCGGCCGAAACTGGTCCAAGGCAAACCCAGGTTCAGTTCCGGGATATACAACTGGGCTGCAATGATCACGCCTACCAGCATGCCCACCACACCCCAGATGACCGCCATGATTGAAAATTGCCGTACAACGGTATCGTTGTACATCACTGCTTCAGAGCTATTTAGACTCATATCACTACCCCAAGTTGACGATTCTGTGTGGCATTTTGTCGCAGAGCGAAACTAAAGCATTTGATATAGGTCAATCGTCGTGCAGAATTCGCTCACCCTCTTGCTCGATATCTTCGAATTGATCGTTGTAAATTGCCCACCAGAGACCTGCGAGAATGGCGAGCACCAGAACCACGGACAATGGAATCAGCAAAAATAGAATGTCCATGCCTATCTCCTTATTTTGGCGAGCCTTGCTGCGTTCATGATAACCAGCAAGGAACTCAGGGCCATGCCAAGCCCGGCTATCCAGGCATTGATCCAGCCGGTGACGGCCAATGGGATGCAAACTGCGTTATAGACTGCCGCCCATAAAAGATTTTGCCGTACGATGTACATCGTACGCCTTGCATGCAAAAGTAAAAGCGAAACCGTCTGCAACTGGGCACCAAGGATGACGAAATCAGACTGCGATTGTGCCAGCGGCGCTGCCTGCCCCAGAGCAATGGAAACCTGTGCACCAGCCAGCACCGGACCGTCATTCAGCCCATCACCGACCATGGCGGCACGATGCCCGGCCTGCTGCAGATTCTGTATATGAATCAATTTGTCCTGCGGCGTACTATCCGCTGCAATCTGCTCGATTCCCAGTGACTTGGCTACGCGCTGCACCGCGGCGCGACGGTCGCCGGAAAGTATCTCGACTGCCAAACCTGCATCACGTAACCGCGCAATGCTGGCAGCCGCATCTTCACGAATATCCTCGTCCAAATCGAAACTTGCCAGCCAACCATGAGAATCAGCCAAGTGCACCTGCATATTGACCTGATCCGGAAAATCAACTTCACAAAACCGGGCAGAACCCAATCTGACAGTCCCGCGCGGGGTTTCTGCCATCAGGCCCTGACCCGAAATTTCCTTGACCTTATCTACTACTGTCTGGCGGCTATGCGGACAACTCTCTGCCAATGTGCGCGATACCGGATGCAGGGAATGCCGGGCAATCGCTGCTGCCAATTGCAAGGCCTCGTCAGCGGACCAGCCGTTACGTACCTGGATGTTGCTGACTTTCATGCGGTCATTGGTCAATGTGCCGGTCTTGTCAAACACCACCGTATCAATACTCGCCATCATCTCCAATGCCTGCAAACGGCGCGTCAGCACGCCGCGCTTGGCCAGAGCGCCAGCAGAGGCCAGCATGGCGGCAGGCGTCGCGAGCGACAGAGCACAGGGGCAGGTGACCACCAGCACAGCGACCGCCGCCATCAGGCCACGCGCCGGGTCCATCGGCCACCAGTAGACGACAGCGCCCAGTGCCGCCAGCAGTACCAGCAGCAGAAATGGCCGGGCGATACGATCAGCAAGAATGGCGAGCCGCGGCTTGTCTGTCGCTGCCTTTTCCATCAGCGTAACAATTTGGGCATAACGCGTATCCTGTCCGACTTTACTGACCCGCATCATGATGGCGTATGACAGGTTATGACTACCGGCGATAAGTTCGGAATGCAGTGTCTTTTTCACCGGACGCGATTCGCCGGTGAGTAGCGCTTCATCTGCCAGCGTTTCGCCATCGATCAGACTACCGTCTGCAGGAAATGCTTCGCCCGGCAGGATTCGCAGCACATCGCCCAGCCGAATACGGCGGCTGGATATGCGCTCGAAGCTACCGTCTGACGTCTGACGCTCAACGCTTTCAGGCAGGCGTCGCATCAAGTCATCCAGCGCGCCGGCAGTCTTGTTACGCAAGCGCGTTTCCAGCCAGCGACCGGTCAACAGGAAAAAGACGAACATGGTGATGGAATCGAAATAGACCTCATCTGCCCACCAGCCATGCGGCCAGAACGTAGCAATCGAACTGGCGATGAACATGATGATGATGCCGAGCGAAACCGGCAGATCCATGCTGACCTGTTGATGGCGGATATCACGCCAGGCATTTTCAAAGAAAGGCCCACAGGAGAACAGCATCACGGGCAGCGTCAGCACCCAGGAGGCCCAACGCAACAAGTGCAGGATATCCGGCGTCATGTCGCCCGGTTCGGCGACATAGATTGGAGCGGCATACATCATGACCTGCATCATGCAGAATCCGGCGACCAGCCAGCGCCAGAGTGCCAGACGCTGTACCTTTTTACGGCTGGCTATCGCATCCGCATCTGATGCCGGCATGGCGCCGTAGCCGGCACGATTGACCGCCGACACCCAATCAGAAGGCCTGGTCTGACTGGCCGACCACTTGATTGCGGCACGGCCGGTGACGCCATTGACTTCAGCCTGCAATACTCCGGGGACGGACCTCAAAACGCGTTCGACAGTATTGGCACAGGCGGCGCAATGCATGCCTTCAATCACCAGATGCGAATCCCACAGTGATGAATCTGCGGTATCCTGACGGCTGAACGTCTGCCATTCGACAGGGTCATCAAGCACAGCATGGTTGACGCTGTCAGACACAGTTGCTGAAGCTAATTGAGAAGCGGGGCCTGGGTTCTTGAATGTCATCTCTTGCATCCTGATAGCCTATGTCATCAATAGCAACCGGCGCTTGATGTAAATCAACAGTCTTTACAATTGATGTTCATACGGCAGACGGATTGCCTATACCCGGATTGCTTATACTTGAATCTGCAGCTACATTTTGAACTACGCCGGATAATCGAAGACTACTATTAATAAGGAGTTCAATCACCATGCATCGCCATCTCGCCATCATACTTATACTTACTGTACCGGGGATATCAATAGCCGACGACCATCAGGATCCGCAGATGTCTCGCGGAGAAATGCTTTACAGAAATCACTGCATCGAATGTCATAACCAGCAGATACACTGGCGCGACGCCAGAATCGCGGCAGACCTGAATGGCCTGAAAAATGAAGTCAGCCGCTGGCAGGATGCCATCGGCGTGAAATGGTCGGAAGAAGAAGTGAACGAAGTCAGCCGCTACCTGAATTCAACCTATTATTTCTACTAGCCATCCGTGACCAGCACAGGAAAACCATGAATCGCAAAAAGTCAGCTGCCAAAAAAGAAACCATCGACTGGCATGCGCTCAGTGCAGAAGAAACGCTGCAAAGGCAGAAGAGCCGGATTGAGGGACTTTCGCATGAAGAATCGAAGACTCGCCTGGACCTGCATGGGGAGAACCGCCTGCCGGAATCCAAACGCCGTCCGCCTTGGCTCAGTTTCCTGCTGCAATTTCATAATCCGCTGATCTACGTACTGCTCGCCGCCGGTATCACTACGCTGTTGATTGAAAACTATATTGATGCCGGTGTCATTTTCGGCGTAGTGCTGATCAATGCGTTGATCGGCTTTATTCAGGAAGGCAAGGCCGAAAAGGCACTCGAAGCGGTTCGTTCAATGCTGGCCAGCCGGGCAACGGTAATGCGCGGCGGTGAACGGCACAATATCGACGCACAACACCTGGTACCCGGCGATGTCGTTCTGCTGGAATCCGGCGACAAGATCCCCGCCGACCTGCGGCTCATCCGCGTCAAAAATCTACACGTTACCGAAGCCGTGCTCACAGGCGAATCGGTTCCCGTCAAAAAGCATACGGATCTGGTAGAAGTAGATGCCTCCATCGGCGATCGCAGTTCCATGGCCTACTCCGGAACTCAGGTCGCCTTCGGTCAAGCGCACGGTATCGTGGTCGCCACCGGCCTGCAAACCGAGATTGGCCGCATCGGCAGCATGGTTGGCGATATACAGATGCTCTCCACACCACTCACCCGCCGCCTCGATCAGTTCGCACGCAGAATCACGGTCTTCATCCTTGCCGTCAGCCTCATCACCTTCCTCTATGGCCACTATTTCGCCGCCATGAGCGGTGTCGATATTTTCATTGCTGTCATCGGCCTCGCTGTTGCCGCCATCCCTGAAGGTCTGCCCGCCATCGTCACCATCGTGCTGGCCATCGGCACCCGCATCATGGCGAAAAACCGGGCCATCATCCGGCGTCTGCCCGCAGTCGAGACACTGGGCTCGGTGACGGTCATCTGTAGCGACAAGACCGGCACGCTGACCCGCAACGAAATGACCACGGTGCGACTCATGCTGCCGGCTGACACGATCAGCGTCAGCGGCACCGGCTATGCACCGGACGGCGGCTTTCACCTGGACGAAACCGCTATCAATCCTGAATCACACGAACCTTTGCTAGCCCTCGCCCGCTGCGCGCTATTATGTAATGACGCCCAGCTCAAACGTGACGAGGCTGGCGAATGGAATCTGGTCGGCGATCCAACAGAAGGCGCTCTGCTTACATTCGCCATCAAGGCCGGGCTGGAGCCTGTTGTCACCGGCAAGCAATTCCCGCGTCTGGACGACATCCCTTTCGAGTCCGAGCATCGCTACATGGCGACGCTGCATCATAACCATGAAAAGGGGGTGTTTCTGCTGCTCAAAGGTGCGCCAGAGCGGGTGCTCGAACTCTGCAACAGCGAAGCCGGAGGCAAAACCCTCAACAGTGAGGACTGGCAGGCACGCATGGAAGAAGCCGCCAAAGCCGGTGAACGTGTCCTCGCGCTGGCCGTCCGCAGGATGCCGGCCGATACCACCGCAATCAGTACCAATGACATCACAGCGGACTTCGAACTGCTGGGCATGGTCGGCCTCATAGACCCTCCGCGTGAAGAAGCCATCTCGGCAGTCGCCGAATGCCAGCAGGCAGGCATACGCGTCAAGATGATCACCGGCGACCATGCCATTACTGCCGCCGCCATCGGCCGCCAACTGGGGCTTGTGGCTGACAACCCGCTGACGGGGGAAATTATCGAAACCCTGAATGATGAGGAACTCAAGCAACGCGCCATGAGCACGGACGTGATTGCCCGTGCCAGCCCGGAACACAAACTGCGTCTTGTTGCCGCATTACAGTCCATGGGGCATCTGGTGGCGATGACCGGCGATGGCGTCAACGACGCACCGGCACTGAAAGCCGCGGATATCGGCGTCGCCATGGGTCAGAAAGGTACCGATGCAGCGCGGGAAGCTTCCGACCTGGTACTCACCGATGACAACTTCGCCACCATCGCCAAGGCGGTGCGAGAAGGTCGCGTGGTCTTCGACAACATCAAGAAATCGCTGATTTTCATCCTGCCCACCAACGGTGGGCAGGCGGGCGTGATTCTGCTCGCGATCTTTGCAGGCCTGGCGTTGCCGGTGACTGCCGGACAAATCCTCTGGGTCAATATGGTCACCGCCGTCACGCTGGCACTGGCGCTGGCTTTTGAGCCAGCCGAGAAAGGTGTCATGCATCATGCGCCGCGTCCCCCAGGACAGTCGCTGATTACCCAACCACTGGCCCTGCGGGTGCTGTATGTCAGCCTCCTGATGATTGCTGTCACTTTCACCATGTTCGAGTGGGAACTGGCGCGCGGCAGCTCGATTGAAATGTCACGGACCGCCGCGGTCAACATGCTGGTGGTCGGGGAAATGTTCTATCTGTTCCATGCGCGCCACTTCACTGCATCGGCGTTCAATCTCGAAACTCTGACCGGTAATCGAATGGCCTTGCTGGTAACCGGCATCCTCATCCTGCTGCAACTGGCCTTTACCTATGCCGCGCCAATGCAGCATGTGTTCCGCAGCGCACCATTGGATATGCTGTCATGGCTCATGATTCTGGGATTGGGCATACTGGTGTTCCTTGCCATAGAAGTGGAAAAGGCTATCTTGCGTGCGTGTAAAATCGAGCAGATGTAAGAAACAGGAAGGCAGGAACTGAACTGCAAGAAAAGTGGCGGAGAGGGAGGGATTCGAACCCTCGATACGCTTGCACGTATGCCTGATTTCGAGTCAGGTACATTCAACCACTCTGCCACCTCTCCGCGTGACGGCATTTTAACATCTGTCAGGCCAATCTCGACCTTTTCCAGCTAGACAAATTTGCCAAAGTTGGTGAAACTGACAGCATGCTACGGTTAATCATCATCTTCGCAGTTCTTCTGCTAACCGCTTGCCAGGAGCCAGTCAAGCCATTGCCAGACCCGAGGGAAAGCAAGGAAATCGTAGTCGTCACACACAACGGCCCGAACACCTACTACGTTGATGGCAATGATCAGATTGCCGGCCTCGAATACGATCTGGCCACAAAATTTGTCGAAAGCCTGGGGCCGGAATACAGCGTCAGATTCGTCCTGGTCAACAACATCACCGAGGTGATACCCACCCTGCTCAAGGGTGAAGCGCATTTCGCCGCAGCCGATCTCAGCATCACACACTTGCGCCAGCATCTGGTGCAGTTTACCGTGCCTTATCAAAACGTGCAGCAGCACATCGTCTACAACACCGAGATCAACCAGGCACCGAAGAAAATCGAAGACCTGATCGGCAAGAACATCGCTGTGCCGGCGGGCACCAGTTACGCCGAACGCCTGGCTGAAAAGACACAGAATTACCCGAAACTGGAATGGCAGGCACTGGAAAAGGTCAGTGCCGACGAGTTGATGGAACAGGTCGCCGAAGGCCTGCTGGATTTCACCGTGTCCGATGGCCATCTGGTTGCCATGTTGCGCAACTACTACCCCAATCTCGGTATCGGCCTCGCGCTCGGCAAGGAGGAACAGATCGCCTGGGCTTTCCCCAAGACCGGCAACCGCTGGCTCTACGATCAGGCCAACATCTATTTCGCCCGTATTCAGCAGGATGGCACGCTGCGTAATCTGATCGACCGTTATTACGGTCATTCCAAGCGCCTCGACACGCTCGACATCACCACTTTCCTCAAACGCACCCGTACGCTGTTGCCCCAGTATATCGACCTGTTCAAGGAAGCGCAGGAGATGACCGGAATCGACTGGCGCCTGTTGGCTGCCGTCAGTTATCGTGAATCGCACTGGGACAGGCTCAATACTTCGCCGACCAATGTCCGCGGCCTGATGATGCTGACCGAAGCCACTGCCGACATGCTGGGCGTCACCGACAGACTGGATGCCAGACAGGCCATCATGGGCGGCGCACGTTATATCGTCATGCTCAGGGACACCATCCCCAAGCGCGTGCCGGAACCTGACCGCACATGGATGGCGCTGGCTGCCTACAATATCGGCTATGCACATCTGGAAGACGCCCGCGTGCTGGCACAGCGCATGAACCTGAATCCGGACAGCTGGGCCGATGTCAAAAAGACCCTGCCGTTGCTGAACAAGGTCGAATACTACTCCACCGTCAAATACGGTTTCGCCCGCGGTGGTGCGCCCGTGATTTTCGTCGAATCGATCCGCACCTACCACAAAATACTGGAGAAATACGAACCACCGCACAGCCCTCTGTTGCCCAGTTTCGAGTTGGCCCGGATTTTTACGCAATCCACCTTGGTGCAGTAACCGTAAGCTGCACAAGCAGCTTTATAATTCTCAGCAACAAGCATAAAGAACGGATTTAAATGGAACACAATATTTCGTTGATCACGACGATTGCCGCCGGCCTTGGCCTGGCACTGATTTTCGGCTTTATCGCAGAAAAAATTCGCCTTCCCGCACTGGTCGGCTATCTGCTCGCCGGCATCATGCTGAGCCCGGCAACTCCCGGCTTTGTCGCCGACATCGAAATCGCCAGCCAGCTCTCCGAGATCGGCGTCATGCTACTGATGTTTGGTGTCGGCCTGCATTTCTCCATCGACGACCTGCTTTCGGTCAAGCGTATCGCCTTGCCCGGCGCCATCGTCCAGATGACCTTGGCGACCGTGCTAGGTATGGCGGTCGCACACTGGTGGGGCTGGAGTCTGGGAGAAGGGCTGATCTTCGGTCTTGCGCTTTCCTGTGCCAGCACGGTAGTACTGCTGAAGGCACTGGAATCGCGCGGCATACTGGAGAGCATGAACGGCAAGATCGCCGTTGGCTGGCTGGTGGTGGAAGACCTCGTCACTGTACTGGTGCTGGTGCTGATGCCACCGCTGGCCGGCATGCTGGGTGGTCAGGATCAGGTCAGCAACACGCCGCTCTGGCAAACCATCGGATACACATTACTGCAGGTAACTGCCTTCATCGCGCTGATGCTGGTCGCCGGCAGACGCATCATGCCCTGGCTGCTGTGGCACATTGCCAAGACCGGCTCACGCGAACTGTTCACGCTATCCGTCATCGTCGCCGCCATCGGTATCGCCTATGGCGCCACCGCTCTGTTTAATGTCTCCTTCGCGCTAGGGGCATTCTTTGCCGGCATGGTCATGCGTGAATCCGAGTTCAGTCACCGTGCAGCTGAAGAATCCCTGCCATTTCGCGATGCGTTTGCCGTACTGTTCTTTGTCGCCGTCGGCATGCTGTTCGAACCTTCGGTACTGGTAGAAGAGCCGCTGCATGTAGTAGCAGTGGTCGGCATCATTATCATCGGCAAATCCATTGCGGCGATGGCGCTGGTACTGGCCTTCCGTTACCCGCTCAACACCGCGCTCACGGTTGCCGCCAGCCTGGCGCAGATCGGTGAGTTCTCCTTCATTCTGGCAGGTCTCGGTCTTACTCTGGGTATACTGCCATCCGAAGGCCTGAGTCTGGTTCTGGCCGGTGCGCTTATCTCCATCGCACTGAATCCGCTGGTCTTCGCCTCCATTGCCCCTGTCAGCAGATGGCTGCTGGAACGCTCGGCGACCGCCCGCCGTTTCAATAGCCGGGTCGACCCCTATGCCGAACTACCGATGAGCACCGAACGCAAATACCTGGAAGGTCAGGTTGTGTTGGTCGGCTTCGGCCGTGTCGGCAGGCGTATCGCCGACGCACTGGAAGAACGCGGCATCCCGTATGTAGTGGCAGAGCAGAACCGGGAGATCGTAGAAAACCTGCGCAAGAAGAACATCCCGGCTGTCTCCGGCGATGCTTCAGACCCCGTCGTGCTGGTACAGGCACACATCGCGCAGGCCGCCATGCTGGTAGTCGCCACTCCGGATTCCATCAATGTCCGGCAAATGGTGGATACGGCTCGCATGCTGAACCCGGAGATCGAGATCGTGCTGCGTACCCATAACGAGGATGAATCGGTGCTGCTGCGCAAGGAAAACCTGGGCACCGTGTTCTACGGCGAAGAAGAACTGGCGCGCGGCATGACCAATCATGTGATGCAGCGGTTCGCGCCAAAAGCCGCCGGCTGAAACTTGCATTCTTCAGATTGGAGATCAACAAGACGTCGCGATAGCGGCGCCCTCACATCTGCTTATTCAATCTTTTGTCTGGGCACCGATAATCATCGTGTCGCAAGGCAACCAGTGCAATAGTTTTGAAGCAGAACTGCCAAGCAAGCCGGCCATGATGCTGTTTTGCCCTCGGCTGCCTATCACCGTAAGATCAATATTATGTTTCCGTACATACTGTGTCAGCACTGCTTCCAAGGCGCCGCTTTCCACATGCAGCGTAATACGCGCACGATCCTCGCGACTCAAGCCGATACGATCAAAGAAATCATCGGCTTTTGCCTGCATGGCGGTATCTACCTGCTTCTGTTCCGCAGACTCGGTCACCAGGTCAGTCAGCGCATTTTTAATGGCATGAAAAAGCACGATCTGATTGTCGGGAAACAGTGCCAGCGCAGATTGCAAGGCATAGGACGAAGCTATGGAAAAATCGCTGGCCACCAGAATCCGGCGATAGGCGCCATGCGGGCGCTTGCGCACGACCAACAACGGCTGTGCAACCAGACGTGCCAGTTTTTCCACCGTAGTACCCAGAATGAAGCGTCCGAACGGCTCGCTGCGTGCCATACCGGTGACAAGCAGATCGCAGGCATCATTATTGGCAACTTCGGCGATGCTGGCTGCCGGCTCGCCCTTGACCACCTTGATGCTAACAGGCACCTGTGCATTCGCCAGGTCCTCGCGTAATTGCTGCTGAACAATCTGCAGGTTCTCAGCCTCCCCGCCATACGCCCAGTTCAGCACCATATCCGGCGACTGCGTACTTTCAGCTACATTTACCGCAAGCAACTCGGCTTGCCATTCCGTGGCAAGCTGAGTAGCACGATCCAACGCACGATCGCAGCGCGCACTGAGATCCGTTGCCAGCAACACACTTCGGGGTGGATGCTTACTTGTATTATTCTTTTGCATTGTTATCTGCCCCATTAAAATTCAAAGGCCGACGACCATAATATCGCTGTCACTGGTCGTCGCCACATACTCGGTCACGCTGCCTAACAGCATCTGCCCGATACCAGATTTGCCGTAGCGCCCCATGACGATCAGATCACTAGCCTCCCGATCTACCATTTCCAGAATGACTTCCGGCGCATTGCCATATTCCAACCGGCTGGCAAGCGGTCTCGAATGCTGTGGCAAACCCTGCATGAAACTTACCATCTCACGTTCCGCCTGTTGCCGGCAAGTGAGCCGGTACTCTGTCACTTCAGCCTCTGAAATACCGGCAAACCTCAACTTGCTTTCAAACGGCAGTGCAAAAACATGTAGCAGTATGATTTCGGCATGCGGCGCCAGTTTCATCGCTGCCTCGACGGCGGCGGCGGAACAAGGCGAAAAGTCCACCGGCACCAGCACGCGGCGATAAGGAGTTTGGGCAGGCTTTCTGACTACCAACATAGGCTGCTCGCTACCGCCAAGCAGACGCTCGAGCATGGAACCCTGCACCCAGTCGCGCATGGCGCGGGCATGCGCACCTACCACGATCAGACTGTCACTTGCCTTGCCCTGCTGAATGATGACGGCATGCGGTCGCCCAATCTCTAAACTGCATTCCACCTCCAGCCCTGTTGCGGCTTTTAATTGGGCAGCCTGTTCTTCCAGCTTTTGCTGCATTGCATCCCGCAAACGCGCACTGACGCCACCCGATACCAGATGCTTGAGTTCATCCAACATAGTGCCAGAGAGTACATGCAACAATTGCAGCTTTTCCACGCTTGGCAATGCCAGCAGCAGGATGCGCTGCGCCGCGTTTTCGCTGCGCTCGGAAAAATCTGTCGCCAGTAATATACGTGAAAAATGCGTCATTTTTTTATCCTCTTCTGCGTATCTTCGAACAGAGTCTTGGCGGCAAAATCGGCGGCATCCTCGAACGGCTGCAGCACACGCGTGACACCGGCACGCTTCAGCCTGCCAACATCGCTTTCAAGATGCGCCGCCATTGCCACCTTGCCCTGATAACCATGATGGCGCAAGGCCTTGTAAAGCGAAAGATTCAGATTGAGATCGCCTATGGTACTGACGATCCAGGATGCCGAGGACAGCGGCAGCGTTTCCACCAGCACCGGATCTTCCGCATCGCCGAACCTGACCGGCGTATCGCGGCGTAGATATGAGCGCGCTACGGTCGGATCGAAATCCACCCCCAGGACCCGGTAACCCTGTGACTGCAATTCGTTCGCGAGGCGGCCACCAAAACGGCCCATGCCGAAGATCACCACATCGGGTTCAGTCTCAAGCTTGCGGCTACCCTCAAAAACCATTTCACGGAACGGCTTCTTGCGTTCGAATAACGTCAGCCAGGGCTTGCAAAAATCATATAGCGGTTGCGAGTAGAGAATCATGTAGGTCGAAGCAGTGATGGTGACCAGACCCACCAGAGTGATGAGCCCTACCGCACTAAGATCGATATGGCCCATACTGACCCCGAGCGCAGCGAAGACGATCGAAAATTCACTGATCTGCGCCACGGTGAGCCCCGCCAGAAAGCTGGTACGCTTGCGGTAACCCATATAGCCCATGATAGCCAGTACGATGAGGGGGTTGCCGATCAGGACGAACAAAGAAAGCACCGCTGCCTCAGGGATAGCTGAACCCAAGGCACCAAGTTCCAGTTTGGCGCCAAGGTCGATAAAAAAGAACAACAACAGAAAATCCCGCAGCGAGGTCAGGCGCGAACTGATCGCCTCGCGATAATTAGTAGATGCCAGCGAAAAACCGGCGAGAAAAGCGCCCACTTCCTTGCTGAAACCGGCCATATCACCCAAGGTCGCCAAAGCAGCGCCCCAAGCGATGGCAAACACCAGCAGCAACTCACCCGAATGCGCCAGCAGATGGAGCAGACGCGGCAACACATAGCGCATCAATAGCGCCAGTGCCAGCAATACTGCCGCCATCTTCAGCACCAGCATCAGTGCCACCATGCCCACTCCGCCCTCGTCTGTTCCCAGTCCGTAGGCACTCATCAGCACCATGGCGATGACCACGGCGATATCCTGCACAATGAGAAATCCCATGGAGATACGCCCGTGCAGCGAATCGATCTCGCGTTTATCCGAGAGCAGTTTGACGATGATGATGGTGCTGGAAAAAGTTAGCGCGATAGCAACATACATCGCTGTGATATGCGGGATGCCGATCCCACGCGCCAGCAAGTAGCCAAAGAACACGGTGAAGGAAAGTTGCCCCAGACCGGTCGCCAGCGCCACCGGGCCGAGATTGCGCACCAGATGCAGATCGAGTTTTAGACCGACGACAAACAGCAGAATGGTGATGCCCAACTCGGCCAGCAGGCCGATCTCGCTGTGCGCATCCACCAGCCCTAAACCTGAAGGTCCGGCCAGCATGCCAACCAAAATGAAGGCCACAATCAGCGGCTGGCGCAAGCGCACGGCAATCGCGCCGATGACTGCTGCCAGCAGTAGCAGTAGAGCAAGTTCCTGGTAGACCGACATTAACGCCTCACTGACATTCGCTTACCCTCCCGAAATGGCTGGCTGCAACAGATCTAGGGAGCGATGCGTTCAATTCCGCCCATGTATGGCCGCAGGGCAGCCGGAATCGTCACGCTGCCATCGGCCTGCTGGTGATTCTCCAATATCGCCACCAGCGTCCGGCCTACCGCCAGACCGGAACCGTTGAGCGTATGTAGCAGTTCCGGCTTGCCGTTGTCGTTACGGAAACGCGCCTGCAGGCGACGTGCCTGGAAAGCCTCACAATTGGAGACCGAAGAAATCTCACGATAGGTATTCTGTGCCGGCAGCCAGACCTCAAGATCATAAGTCTTGGTGGCACCGAAACCCATGTCGCCGGTGCATAGCGAGACGACACGATACGGCAGTTCCAGCGCCTGCAGAATATGTTCGGCATGCCCGACCATTTCCTCCAGAGCTTCGTAACTCTTTTCCGGATGCACAATCTGCACCATCTCGACCTTGTCGAACTGATGCTGGCGGATCATGCCTTTGGTGTCCTTGCCGTAGGAACCGGCCTCTGAACGGAAGCATGGCGTATGTGCCGTCAGTTTGATCGGCAGCGATTCCAGCGCCACGATCTCGTCGCGCACGGTATTGGTCAGGGTAACTTCGGCGGTGGGAATCAAATACAATTTGCTGTCATTGTGCGCCAAAGAGAAGAGATCTTCCTCGAACTTCGGCAATTGACCGGTGCCTAGCAAGGTTTCTGCATTGACCAGATATGGCGTGTAACATTCGGTATAGCCATGCTTCTCGGTCTGCGTATCCAGCATAAACTGCGCGAGGGCACGGTGCAAACGTGCAATCTGCCCCTTCATCAGGGTAAAGCGCGCACCGGACAGCTTGGCGCCAGTATCGAAATCCAGTCCCAGCGGTATGCCGACGTCGGTATGGTCCTTGATCTCGAAATCGAAGCTGCGCGGCGTACCAACCCGGCGCACCTCAACGTTGTCTTCTTCCGACTTGCCGGCAGGCACGCTTTCGTGTGGCAGGTTAGGGACGTTCAGCAGCAACTGCTGCAGTTCGGCCTGAATCTCGGCCAGCCTCGCCTCATCGGTTTTCAACTGTTCGCCCAGCCCGGCGACCTCGGCCATGATGGCCGCCACATCCTCCCCTTTGGATTTGGCGATCCCGATCTGTTTGGAAGTGGTGTTACGTTTTGCCTGTAACTCCTGCGTGCGGGTCTGCACCACCTTGCGCTCGTTCTCGAGCCGGGTAAATGTGTCTGCATCGAACTCGAATCCGCGCTTCTTCAGCGTAGCCACTACGCCATCGAGGTCGTTACGTAATGCTTGTATATCTAACATGTAAGTCCTTATTTCTGATTAGCTACAGAGAGCACAGAGTTCACAGTGATATGTTCAGAGGATGAAAATCGTTGTGTCCTATTCCAAGCCTAAATATGGAATGCCAATACAACTTGAATTCGCTCGATTCCAATAATTCCGGGATTCCCTCTGTGAGCTCTGTGTCCTCTGTGGCTATGTTTTTGCTATTTGCTGGTTTTGCTATTTATTTTTTTTCGCCTGCCGATCCAGTTCGCGCAGATGCTTAAGCTTTTCGCTAATTTTACCCTCTAAGCCGCGTGGCGTGGGCTCATAAAAACTGACCGGCGGCATATCGTCCGGCAGGTAACTCTCGCCGGCGGCATAGGCCTCAGGCTCATGATGGGCGTAACGGTATTCCTTGCCGTAATCCAGCGCCTTCATCAACTTGGTCGGCGCATTGCGCAGATGCAGCGGCACCGGCCGCGATTTGTCGGATGCGACAAAGGCCTTGGCCTGATTGTAGGCCATGTAGGCGGCATTGCTTTTCGGTGCCACGGCAAGATAGATGACGGCGTTGGAAAGCGCCAGTTCACCTTCTGGCGACCCCAATCGCTCGTAGATCTGGCAGGCTTCCAGCGCCATAGTCTGCGCGCGCGGGTCGGCAATGCCGATATCCTCGATGGCCATGCGGATGATGCGCCGGCCGAGATAGAGCGGGTCCGCACCGCCGTCCAGCATACGCAGGAACCAGTAGAGTGCTGCATCCGGATTTGAACCGCGCACCGACTTGTGCAAGGCGGAAATCTGGTCATAGAAAGCCTCACCGCCCTTGTCGAAGCGGCGCAGCTTGCTGGCCATGGTCGATTGCAGGAAGACTTCGTCGATCTCATGGACGCCGGCGGTCGCCGCAGCGTTGAACAGCCCTTCAAGGAAATTCAGCAGGCGCCTTGCATCACCATCGGCATAGGCCAGAACCTGCTCGCGCACCTCCGCTGTCATCGGTGCGGCTTGCATCACGGCCTGCGCCCGTTCCAGCAACTGCCCCAGTTCATCCTCGGACAAGGCGTTGAGCACGAACACCTGTGCCCGACTCAACAGCGCGCTGTTGACCTCGAACGAGGGGTTCTCCGTCGTCGCGCCGATAAAGGTGATCAGGCCGCTTTCGACAAACGGCAGAAAGGCATCCTGCTGGCCCTTGTTGAACCGGTGCACCTCATCGACAAACAGAATGGTCTTGCGGCCGGATTGCTGAAGCGTATGTTCGGCGCGCTCGACTGCCTCGCGTATGTCCTTGATGCCGGACAGCACGGCCGAGATGGGAATAAACTCGGCATCAGCGGTATTGGCAATCAGCCTCGCCAGCGTGGTCTTACCCACCCCCGGCGGCCCCCACAGAATCATGGACGGCAGCTTGCCGGAACTGAATGCCAGCTTCAAGGGCTTGCCCTCGCCCAGCAGATGCGATTGTCCCACCACATCTTCCAGCGACTTCGGCCGCAGTTTCTCGGCCAAAGGCGCCTGCGGGCTCACAGGTTCAAACAGATCGCTCAAAGGATACTCTTTCGCAATTCAGTGTCATCGATCACCGGCACATCGAACGCTACCGGCGGCAAACCGGCCTGATAACGCTCCCAGGCCATGCGGTAGGCGGGCTCTATATGCTTCACAGTCAGATTGGTGTTATACATGGGTGCAGTATACCGTTTGGCCTGTAATTTCTCGCGCATGGCGGCATATTCGGCCGGATGCGTGGCATAAAATATCGCCAACCGCTCGTATTCGTCGAAATCCTGCGTCACCAGTTCCGGCATTTCCAGCGCCGCATCGAATACCACCTTTGCCGCTTGCGGCTTGTTGAGCATGCGTGCCGCCGTGCCAAGGTAAAAAAGCAGTCTGCCATCCCGGCTTCTGCGGCTGCCCATTTCGAACAGACATTGCCACTCCGCCTCCCGGTATTGACCGGATTGCAGATTCAGCAGGGTTTTGCGATAGACTTCTTGCAAGTCAGACATGCCGGCAAAAATTCATAAAACCACATTATGGCGGCAACCCATATCATTGCACCATTCCCCCATGCCAATGACGGCGACTGGCAGGCCATTGATCTCTGTCTCAGCCTGCAAGTTGGCCATGAAGCCAGTAGCCATGATGTCAGCTTATGGGCACCACAGTAGCCGCATCCGGACCTGCGTCGCCACCCTATCAAGGAAATCCGGCCCTATCGTCAGGAGGTTCCGCTCGATGGCACCTTGTATATCATCGGTGTCGCCACACCAATCAGCCATTGGTACGGGCAGGCAAAGTTCGATCGTGTGGTGTTGATGCATATCCTGTTCGGCCAGGAGATTTTCTATCGCTGCATGCACCGCCTGAACCGCATCGAAAACCAAAAGATCGAAATCTGTTATGTATCCAATCTGGTCAAAGACGGTATCGGCCTGCCAGGTTAAGTCCGCCATCCGATCCCGCACTCTGAGTGATTCAAGCCCGTACGCGCACGCCATTCTGATCGCAATAGACCCTTCACCGTTGGCCGCATCAGCCTCGATGTCAAAAGCGAACACCATCCGTAAGATATTGCAATTTATCGTGTGCTGGCTAACCGGAGCATACACATCAAGATCGTCGGCGGCACCTGCCTTGCCCCTTGACTGGCAGATACGCCCGACATCGAACTGATACCGGAAATTGCCCAGCATGAAGTGGCGGCCATGCTGGCGACTTTTGACTGCTTCTATTACCGGGTAGGGAAGCGTTTGGCATGATGCTCACGGAAGCGGTCTTCTGCAGGCTACCGGTTGTTGCGTATGACGAGGTCGGCTACAACAAATGACTGCGTAAAAACGGAAACGACTTCCTGTTCAGATCGAACGAGGAAGCCGTGGAGAGCATACTGATTATGCAAGAAAAATATCTGGCCTAAAAAAAGGCGCCACAATTACCGACCACACATTCTCCCGTAGCAGGAATATAAATACCGCTACTGCCATCATCCATACCATCCGCCTTGTAGACGGCACTGCCGCTGGCTGAGCCAAGACCCGAATCGTTCAACGTGAATTCGATATTCGCCGTTTCCGCCTTGCTGCCGGATAACGCGCCCAAGCCGGACACCAAGCACCCTGAACCACATAGTGAACCGCCATTAGCGCTACCGGTTACGACAAGTCCGCCTGCTGAGGCAATGTCGCCAGCAAAAGTACCAGTAATTGTCTGCTCGATATAATCTCCCGTGCCGGCAATACTAAAATTCCCATCCACTTCGTAGGTACGGAACTGCGCTGTCATGCTGCCACCGCTAAAGTTGCCCTCGAAATTACCGCTGACCGCACCGGAAGCACTCATATCAAGATAGTAATAACCCTCCGCACTTTGCGCCGCATAATCCGCCAGCAAAGCTGTCAACGGACCTGTTGAATCAGCAGGCTCTCCCGCCAGCAACTGTGCACAGACCTGATCGAGCGCACAGGAATAACCGTCCCCGTCCCGAACCTCATTGACCGCGAACATGTTGTTGTTCTCACGATTCTGCTGCGATTCGTTATTACCCTGTTCAGGATTGCCGCCTTCCGGTCCCTTGGCCTGCACGCCGGACTCTTCTTCGCTATAGCCGGGCTTTTTGCCCTCTTCCGTCTCAGCGCTCTGCCCCTTGAACAGAATCAGGTCACCGAACTCATTCTCGATGAAAATGGAACCGCCGATCACGCGCACTTTCAGTTTCTGCTCCCGGTGTTCGGCCAGAAACTCGGAACCGCGAATCCCAATCGTCGCTACTGGCGTCGCCACCCGATAGGCAGGTCGATTATTGCGGCCGACGATGCCGGTGATGGCACGCAAGCCCCCTTCCACCAAGCGGAAGAAGCCGCGCTCGCTGCCGTCCTGCTTGCCGTCGTAGCTATAGCTCTCGATCTTGAACTCGGTATTCGGCTGCAGGGACATATAGCCACCATCAGTGAACCTGACCTGCACGCGACCGTCCGCAGTCTTGATGGTGTCGCCGGAATTGATATCGCCCCCTTTACTCAACAGCCTGCTCTCGCCATTGGCAGCAATAGCGGAAACCCCGCCGATGGCAAACTCGACGCGGCCTGCCGCCGCCAGCGAGGTGATGGGGAATACCGTGAAAATGGCCAATGCGACCATGATCCTGGAATTCAGTCTGAGACTTGCAATATTCATGATATGTCCTTTTAACCAGTCTCTGTGCTGGGGTTACCAGTTAAAGTCCTTGCGAAAATTGACCGACAAGACGGTACGATCAAAGTCAAACAGGCTGATATTGGAATCATTCTTCAGATAACTAAGTTGGGGTCGTATGGTCCAGCCGGGTATCGGCAGATAACGCATACCGACTGCAAAGTCGAACTGGTCATCTTCACGGGTTTTGAGAAAAGCCGGATCCTGCTTGTCGTAATCACGGACCTCATAGCTGGCATTGGCAAACGCCACCAGTTTGTAGTTGAGCACCACCTGACCACCGACGCGCGCCCCATAGAAGTCATTGCTGAGGAAATCGAAACGTGATTTGTCCGTGTCTTCCTCGCCGTAGTACCCACTGAGATAGACCACCGGCGCCTTGTCGCCGCTGAAGGCATGTCCCCAGGCAGCGCCGGCCACACTGCGCTGCGCATCGCGCACGCCATCGGATTGCGGGTAATTCAGATCGGCAGTCTGGACAAAAACGCTCACCTGATTCTGGTCGTCCAGCTGGCGTTGCCATTGCGCCGCAACGCCATGCGATTTGCGAAAGCGGTTACCATCGATATCGTAATTGTTGCGCTGTAGGGCAATAGTGAAATTGTCGATAAAGCGTTTGTAATTGAGCCCCAGTGAGAAATCGACAAAGCTGGGGTCAAACATACTCTCGTTCCAGTTGGTGCGGGTACTGCCCTGCACCGAACCGAACAGGCTCAAGTTTTTGCTGAGCGGTGTTCTGAAGGAAGCGCCGCCGGCAAGGCTAAGATATTTGCTGGATTGTTCACGCGAGGCGCTGACTAAAGTCAAATTAAGGCCGGGCGCAATGCCGGGCGCTGCCACCGTCGAGTTTGAAGTGGCACTGTTGATGTTGCTGTCGAAGCCCCAGCCAGCATCGATATAGGCAGCAAAAGTCGTTGCCTGACCAGTGGCCTTGTCCACCGCCGACATGTTGTCCTCGATCAGCTTGTTCAGCTGCGGATCATCGCTTTGCCCGAGAATGTTGCGGAACTCGGCGCGGGCATTCTCCGCCTCGCCACCCCTGAAGTAGCCCTTGGCGATCATGGCACGGGCGTTCATGTTATTCGGTTGTTGCGCCAGCACGCGCTCCAGCGCGAAAACACCGCGCGAAACCTGTCCGCTCTCGATGGCCGCTACGCCTAGAATATAATCGTAATCGATCTCGCCGGCGCGTTCGGATTCGAGCGGTTCCAGCAATTCGTAGGCTGGCTTGAAGTTCTTTTGTTTGATGAGTTCGGCGGCCTGGTCGAGCGTTTCGTCGGCCAGCGCCAGCAAGGAGAAGGTAGCGAGCAGAAAAGTCAGAGTTAGCGCCTGCAAACGTCGCGTGAACATTTGAATCATCCCCGATTTATTTTTTAGCGTGTTAAGCGCTAACTATACATAAATACAGGGGATTTTCACATTTCATTTAAGGAAAACAGCCACTGTGTTGCAATTTCGCAACCCATACTCGATGCGTGTAGCGATTCGGATCGCTACACGAAACCGCTTATTCGCCGACGATATCGGCACCGGCTGGCGGCTTGAACATGAATATCTGCTCGCTCAAACCGGGATTGGTTTCCACGGATGAAAAACGAATCGAGGTGAGGTTGCCGTAGCTGTCATGAAGCTCCATTCTCTCCAGCCCCAACTTGCCAAAACCGAGCCTGACCTGATCAAAGCCACTATCTTGGCCTTTCGGTGTCGCTGTCACCCATTCCAGACCATCATTGGACTTCAGGTCCTGCAGCGTAAAGTTTCTTTCAACTTCCCTGCTGCCGGCCAGCAAAGCCGCCGGACTGGAGCCGATTGCCTGACTCATGTTACGCACCGTCACCTGATTCAGTTCCGGGTCATAGAGCCAGATACGTGTCCCATCACCGACGATTTCCTGCTGATAGGGCTGGCGATAATCCCAGCGGAATTTGCCCGGCCGCAGTATCTGCATGGTGCCGCTGACCTCCTGCACTTTCTGGCCGCGATTGTCGGTCACTACCTGCTCAAACTGCGCGCGTAGCGAGGTGGTCTTGTCGAAGAACTGGGTCAGGCGTTGCGTGCCGGCCGCATGTGCAGCAAGTGGCAGGGTAAATAAAAGGGTAAAAACAAGTTTGCGCATTGCTTATCCATGAAAATTATTCTGATTTGGGAACGAGCACTTCGCGGTTACCGTTGCTCTGCATTGCAGAAACCAAACCGGCACGCTCCATATCCTCAATCAGACGGGCGGCACGGTTATAACCGATGCGAAGTTGTCGTTGCACGGAAGAAATCGAAGCGCGGCGGGTCTTCAACACGATAGCGACGGCGTCATCGTAAAGCGGGTCAGCTTCACCTCCACCCTCGCCGGCACTGAATCCGTTCTCGCCATTCTCTTCCGTTGCTCCGGTAAGAATGCCTTCGATGTAATTTGGTTCACCCAGCGTCTTCAGATAATCGACCACGCGATGCACTTCCTGATCGGAAACGAAGGCGCCATGTATGCGTTGCGGATTGCTGGTGCCCGGTGGTTGATACAGCATGTCGCCCTGCCCGAGCAGCGCTTCGGCACCCATCTGGTCAAGGATGGTACGCGAGTCGATCTTGCTCGATACCTGAAAGGCGATGCGTGTCGGGATATTGGCCTTGATCAGGCCGGTAATGACATCGACCGAAGGCCGTTGCGTCGCCAGCACCAGATGGATGCCGCAGGCACGCGCTTTCTGCGCCAAACGCGCGATCAGTTCCTCGACTTTCTTGCCGACCACCATCATGAGGTCGGCCAGTTCGTCGATGACGACGACAATAGTCGGCATCTCGTCCAGCGGCTCCGGCTCTTCCGGCGTCAGCGAGAACGGATTCCCAATCGGCTTCTCGGCTTTTTCCGCTTCGCGGATCTTCTGGTTGTAACCGGCCAGGTTACGTACCCCGAGCACCGACATCAGCTTGTAGCGACGTTCCATCTCGGCCACACACCAGGTCAGCGCACTGGCGGCCTGACGCATGTCAGTGACCACCGGCGCCAGTAGATGCGGAATACCCTCATAAACCGAAAGCTCCAGCATCTTGGGGTCAACCAGAATCAGGCGCACCTGACTCGGCTCCGCCTTGTAGACCAGGCTCAAAATCATGGCATTGATGGCGACCGACTTGCCGGAACCGGTAGTACCGGCGACCAGCACATGCGGCATTTTCGCCAGGTCGGCGACCACCGGCTTGCCGGCGATATCCTTGCCAAGCGCGATGGCCAGCGGCGAATGCATGTCGTGATAGACCTGTGAACCGAGGATTTCCGACAGGAAGACGATCTGCCGCTTGGGGTTGGGGATTTCCAGACCCATGCAGGTCTTGCCGGGAATCGTTTCCACCAGACGTACACTGACCACCGACAGCGCGCGCGCCAGATCCTTGACCAGATTGGTCACCTGACTGCCCTTCACACCGGGCGCAGGTTCGAGTTCGTAACGGGTGATGACCGGTCCGGGCAAGGCAGTCAGCACCTTGACCTCGATACCGAAATCCATCAGCTTGCGCTCAATCAGACGCGAAGTGAATTCCAGCGTTTCGGCGGACTGCACCTCGATCCCGCCCTTGGCTTCATCCAGCAGATGCAGCGGCGGCAAAGCGGTATCCGGCATGCCTTCGAACAGTGAAACCTGACGCTCTTTCTGTACACGCTCGCTCTTGGGGATCTCCAGCGCCGGCGTGACAATTTCTACCGGCGGACGGTCTTCCGTACGCTTGCGTTCGCTCGCCACATATTCGGTGCGCAACTGTTCCGCCAGTTTGCCGGCTTTTCTATCCTGCCAGGCCTGCCACTTGTCGATCGCTGTGCGGTATATCCATTCCAGCGCGGCGCCCATTTTTTCCGTCATCATGATCCAGGACCAGCCGGTGAACAAACTGAAGCCAACAGCGAACAACAACAACAGCGTCAGACTGGAGCCGGCAAAACCGAGCAAGCTCTGCAAAAAGCCATCGAACACCGTCCCGATCAAACCGCCCCTGGCCGGCGACAAGGGCAGATCCGCCGGCAGACTCAGCAGATGGCCGGCTTCCAGGGTGGCAGACGCCAGCAACAGCATGCCGAAACCGGCGACATTGATGATCAGCAGCGGCTGCTCGTTGGTGGCCGCCTCCAGCTTGAGATAGACCAGCCACATCGCATAAAAACTCAGTACGACGAACCACCAGGCCGAGAACCCGAACAGATAAAGCAGAATATCAGAAAGCCAGGCGCCCAGGGCTCCGCCGGCATTATGAATAATGGCGCTGTCGCTAGCGCTGTGCGACCATGAGGAATCGTCGCGATGATAGGTAAACAGGATCAGTGCGAGAAATATGCCGGTCGTCACCAGCACCAGCCACCATGCCTCTCGTACCAGACGGGCTTTTTTCGGATTGGTTTCAGTGGCGGCCGGCTTGATGAGACGTCCATTCACTGCATTCGCTTTTTTCTGAAAAAACAAGATGGTCGAGCCCAGCACAAGTTATTGAACGAATCGATTATAGCAGTATCAATGCCACTGACTAATAACTGTGGCAGAGTAAAATCCGCGTAAAATGAAACTCATGATTGACAACAGGTACGATTGCCGAATATGACGCTTACTGAACTTCGATATGTGGTGGCTGTAGCCCGCGAACGCCATTTCGGCCGCGCCGCTGATGCCTGCTTCGTCAGCCAGCCGACCTTGAGTGTCGGCATCAAGAAATTGGAAGAGGAACTCGGCGTCGCCATTTTCGAGCGCGGTTCAAATGAAATCACGCTGACGCCTGTCGGCGAACAGATCGTTGCACAGGCCGCACGCATTCTGGAAGAAGCAGCCGGCATCAAGATCATCGCACAACAAAGCGGCGACCCGCTGGGCCATCCGCTACGGCTGGGCGCCATCTATACCGTCGGGCCCTATCTGCTACCGCAGATCATCCCCATCCTTCGCGAACGCGCACCCGACATGCAGCTCATTATCCAGGAAAGCTATACCGGCGACCTGCGCGAACAACTGAAACGCGGCAGGCTGGACGTCATCATCATCTCGCTGCCTTTCGAAGAACCGGGTGTGATTACCCAACCGCTTTACGATGAGCCTTTCCAGCTCGCCATGCCGGCCAATCATCCCTGGACCAAACAAAGAAGCATCGCGCCGGAAAAATTGGTCGATGAAACCATTCTGTTATTGGGTGCAGGCCACTGCTTCCGCGACCAGGTACTCAAAGTCTGCCCGCAACTTGGCAATACGCAAACCGCCAGCGGCATACAACAGACGCTGGAAGGCAGTTCGCTGGAAACCATACGCTACATGGTCACTTCCGGTGTCGGTATGACTATCCTGCCCAGCACCGCCTGCGTACCGACCCGCGAAGAGAACCGCATGCTGGCTTTCCGCCCGTTCAACAAACCGGTTCCGATGCGAAGGGTCGCACTGGCGTGGCGCAGGAGCTTTCCGCGTCCAGAGGCGATTGAAGCCGTACGGCAGGCGATTCTCCGTGCCAATTTGACGGGCGTTCAACTGCTCGATTTGCCGCCTTCGGAAAGCCCTCACCAGATTTGATGACAATGTCCATGCTTAGTCAGAATTTATCGGAAACATTAATACAATCAATTTGCGCTATGGCGTAACAGAACCTAAGATGAATGCATAGTGTCACCATTAATTTGATTACCATTAAACAAGGAGAACAAAATGGATAACGGCATCAACGAAAAAGATCGTAAAAAGATTGCAGAAGGCTTGTCCCATCTTCTGGCTGACAGCTACTCCCTGTATCTGAAGACACATTATTTCCACTGGAACGTCACCGGGCCGATGTTCAACTCCCTGCACCTGATGTTCGAAACCCAGTACAACGAACTGGCACTGGCAGTTGACGCCATCGCAGAGCGCATACGCTCGCTGGACTTTTATGCGCCGGGCACTTACCGCGAGTTTGCCAAGCTGACCTCGATTCCGGAGAGTGAGTCCGTGCCCAAGGCACAGGATATGATCAAGGAACTAGTCGCCGGCCATGAAGCCGTCTGCCGCACCGCCCGCTCCGTTTTCCCGGCGGCGGAAAAAGCTTCGGATGAAGCCACCGCCGACCTCCTGACCCAGCGCCTGCAGGTGCATGAGAAGACGGCGTGGATGTTACGCAGCCTGCTGGAGAAATAAACAGCCAAGCGGTCTTTCGGTGCAGGCTAATATGCGAAGCATGTTAAGCGTAGCGTGCCGTAGCCCAAAGACTGCATAGATGCTGCGCAGCTTGAATAAATCCACACACTTTGGCGCAGCCATGCGCCGAAGTCAAGCCTGCAAACCCTGCCTGAAAATTCTGATTGCGCTGTCACCACTGACCACTGTGTAAGCTGATAAAATAGCAGGCAATTCAAGTCGCAGAATATGCGAGAACCCCATAGCCTCAAGGCTGTCGGCTTCATTTTCATGCCTACCACTGCGACCAAACTGATTATTCGATATTTCCGGGAGTTACACACGTCATGCCCACCAAGCACGCCCATCTTTTGATACTTGGCTCCGGCCCTGCCGGATACACCGCCGCCGTCTATGCCGCGCGCGCCAACCTCAACCCTGTACTGGTCACCGGCATCGCTCAGGGCGGCCAGCTGATGACCACTACTGAAGTCGACAACTGGCCGGCCGATGCAGACGGCGTCATGGGGCCGGATCTGATGGCACGTTTCCAGAAACATGCCGAGCGTTTCAATACGGAAATGATCTTCGATCACATTCACACTGCCCACTTGAATGAGAAGCCGATCCGTCTGGTTGGCGACTCCGGTGAATATACCTGTGACGCGCTGATCATTGCCACCGGCGCCTCAGCCAAGTATCTGGGTCTGCCTTCCGAAGAGAAATTCTCCGGCAAAGGTGTTTCCGCCTGCGCCACCTGCGACGGTTTCTTCTATCGCAATCAGGAAGTCGCAGTCATCGGTGGCGGCAATACCGCCGTTGAAGAAGCGCTGTATCTTGCCAACATCGCCAGCAAGGTGACCCTGGTGCACAGACGCGACAAGTTCAAGGCCGAAGCGATCCTGGTCGACAAGCTGATGGAGCGCGTAAAGGAAGGCAAGATCGTGCTGGAAACCTTCCAGACCCTGGATGAAGTGCTGGGCGACGACTCCGGTGTTACCGGCATGTGCCTGAAACACGCAACCACTGGAGAAACAAAAGAAATCGCGCTGAAAGGCGTGTTCATTGCCATCGGCCATAAACCGAACACGGACATTTTTGAAGGTCAGCTGGAAATGGAAGGCGGCTACATCGTCACCAAGGCAGGACGTGAAGGCAACTTTACTGCCACCAGCGTGCCCGGTGTGTTCGCCGCGGGCGATGTACAGGATCACATCTACCGTCAGGCCGTCACCAGTGCAGGCACCGGCTGCATGGCTGCTCTGGACGCCGAGCGTTATCTCGACCAGCTGAAATAACAGGACTTTGGCTTTGTCGAGTTGTTGCAGGCAAGCCCGCAGGCAAACCGGCAGATTAAATTAGACCTGTAAAAAAGCGTGCAGAGGAGGCAAAATACAGCCTGCTTTGTGCGCTTTTTCATGTTTACTGACATTCCGAATCAACCATGGCTGAAGACATCGACAAGGAAGATGAAATCCAGCTGTTTCTCGAAGCAGTCAAGGGCGCGCGCCCGCTGAATGCCAAGCGCGTCCTGCATAAAGCTCCTGCGCCCAAGCCTATCCCCAAACAGTTTATCCGCGACGAGCGCCAGGCACTGGCCGATTCTCTGAGTGATGGCTATATTCCGGCACACGAGCTGGAAAGCGGCGAGGAACTGCTATACGTGCGCGACGGCCATTCGCCCAGCATTCTGAGCAAACTGAGACGCGGTCACTGGGTGGTACAGGCCGCCATTGACCTGCACGGCCTGGTCGCTGATGAGGCCAGGGTTTATGTTGCGGAATTTCTGAGCGATTGTAGAAAGCGGGGCATCCGTTGTGTACGCATCATCCACGGCAAAGGTCTGGGATCGAGAAATCGCGAGCCGGTACTCAAGCACAAACTGCGTAACTGGCTGATGCAGAAGGATGAAGTGATTGCCTATGCCCAGGCCAGACCGCAGGATGGCGGCAGTGGCGCCGTTATCGTGCTGCTCAAGGCATCATGACCCAGTGCCCAAAGCAATAGCCAAACTTAAATCTGATAACGTTGGATCAGGCAAACCGCCTCGGCAGCAATACCCTCGCCACGGCCGGTAAAGCCAAGCTTCTCGGTGGTGGTTGCCTTGACATTGATCGAGTCCCGCAACAGGTTGCAGTCAGCAGAGATATTCATGCACATCTGCTCGATATAGGGTGACAGCTTGGGCGCTTGCGCCATGATGGTGGCATCAATATTGACGACATCGTAGTGCTTGCTATGTAGCAGTTTGTATACCTGCCGCAGCAGTTCCCGAGAATCGATGCCCTTGTACTGCGGATCCGAATCCGGAAAGTGCCGGCCGATGTCACCAAGCGATGCTGCTCCCAGCAGCGCATCGCAGATCGCATGTAGCAGCACATCCGCATCCGAATGACCCAGCAGGCCTTTTTCGTAAGGGATTTCCACCCCGCCGATAATACAGGCGCGTCCTTCCACCAGCTGATGCACATCGAACCCGTGTCCTACTCGAATCATCGTTGCTCTCCTTCAGGTTTTTCCGCATTCAAAATAGCCTCTACCAGCGCCAGATCACGGGCATAGGTAATCTTGAGATTACGCAGGTCGCCCAGCACCAGTTTCGGCTTGTATCCCAGGGCTTCTATCGCCTGCGCTTCATCGGTCGGTACTGTGCCGCCAGCCTGCAAAGCTTTCTTCAACATGGCATAGCGAAACATTTGCGGTGTCTGCGCCTGCCAGAGGTTTTCCCTGGGTTCGGTTCTTGCAACCCGCTGCGCTGCATCAGCGCGCTTCAATGTATCAGCCAGCGGAATCGCCAGCAAGCCGCCAACCGGGTCGTCCTGCAAATCGTCCAGCAAGCGGTTCAGCAGTTCCTGCGTCAGCCCCGGCCTTGCCGCATCATGCACCAGCACCCAGTCATCATCTGCCGCGTTGTTCATTTGCTCGAGACCGTTGAGCACGGTGGCTGCGCGCGTTTCCCCACCGCAGCGATGCACGGTTATTTTTTTATTGGGCTCGATACCAAGTTTTTGCCACTCGGCATCTTCGGCGCTCAAGACGATATTGACTGAATCAATACGAGAGTTTTCAGCGAACAACCTGAGGGAATGTGCCACCAACGGCAAACCGAAAAGCGGTAGATACTGCTTGGGGATACCAGAACCCATGCGGCTGCCGGAGCCGGCCGCCGGGATCAGAACATGAAATTTGGCCATGCATGATTTTAGCATGCATGGCCAGATGGAAACTGAATCTGAACTGCGCGCTCAATCGTCGCCGGCAGCACTTCCAGTGGGTGTAGCAGAAATTTTGTGTATGGCCAGATCAGCACCCATATACTCATCTTCGGCGTTCAGGCGAATACCGGAAAATGCCTTGAGCCCGCCGTAGACGACAATGCCGCCAATCAGGGCGACGGCAACGCCGAACAGGGTACCAGCGACCTGAGCCGCAAGGGTCACGCCGCCCATGCCGCCAAGGCTGACTGCGCCAAAGATACCCGTAGCGATGCCGCCCCAGGCGCCACACAAACCATGCAAGGGCCAGACCCCCAGCACATCGTCAATCTTCCAGCGGTTCTGGGTCAAGGTGAACGCCCAGACAAACAAACCACCGGCAATCAGACCGGTAACCAATGCACCCAACGGGTGCATCAAATCAGACCCGGCACAAATGGCAACGAGGCCGGCCAAAGGGCCGTTGTGCACAAAGCCGGGGTCATTTTTGCCGGTGAGCAAGGCAGCAAGCGTGCCGCCTACCATCGCCATCAGGGAGTTGACTGCGACCAGCCCGGTGATGCCCTCTATCGCCTGAGCCGACATGACGTTGAAGCCGAACCAGCCTACCGTGAGTATCCAGGCACCCAAAGCGAGGAAGGGTATGTTGGAAGGCGGGAACGCATGCAAGCGACCATCCTTGCTGTAACGTCCGATACGGGCACCCAACAGCACCACTGCAGCCAGCGCAATCCAGCCACCCATGGCATGTACCACGACTGAGCCGGCAAAATCATGGAACGGAGCACCGAAACTCGCTTCAATCAGTGCCTGAATGCCGAAATTACCGTTCCAGACGATGCCTTCATAGAAGGGATAGACAAAACCGACCAAGGCGAAAGTCGCTGCCAGTTGTGGATTGAATTTTGCTCGCTCGGCGATGCCGCCTGAAACGATCGCCGGAATGGCAGCGGCAAAGGTCAGCAGAAAAAAGAATTTGACGAGGTCATAACCATTCTTGCCGGAAAGCGCCTCAGCGCCCTGAAAGAAATCGACGCCATAGGCAATGCTGTAACCAATAAAGAAATAGGCAATGGTGGACATGGAAAAATCCACCATGATCTTCACCAGGGCATTGACCTGGTTCTTTTTGCGCACCGTACCGACTTCCAAAAAGGCAAAGCCGGCGTGCATGGCCAGCACCATGATTGCGCCCAGTAATATGAATAGGACATCCCCTGCTGATTGCAATGCTTCCATTTTTGCATCTCCTCCGGAATTTTATGTGTGTCGGATTAGAGCAAAAAGCACGCCAATATTTCAATTCGTTGTTTTGAATCGCATTTAATACAGATGCCTGGCTAATGCAAGCACGAAATCAGTGCGCGAAGAAGTGCATTGCACACATTTAGTGCCATTATCATTCTTCTGAAAATTTTCTGTTGTCAAAAGCGGGCAGAAAAAGCGATGATGTCCCTGTGACATCGGGTTTGCTGGCAATTAAGGAAGTGCTGATTAAATAAGCGCTTCCTTAAACTTAATCGGGACTTGCTTGGAATGCACACACTTTATTTGACTTATGAAGACAAACTACTGGACATGATGATTGCCTACAGCAGTGTGGAATCCTCATTACGCTTCTCTTTGACACATGGCGGTCGCTACTTGCCGTTTGATGAAGGTGAACGTCAGGCCATGCTGGAACGGCGTGCGTTTGCCCTGGCAAGACTGGCCATAGACAAAGCCATGGGCATGCAGGCCCGGATGAACACCCCTTGATTGCCCTGTCGCCGGTCCCCAATGTCCAATCACTCCAGGTCTTGCTTTTCGGAACTTCTCTTTTTGAAATAGCTAAGGATGGTCGTCAGTATCCAGAGCAGCGCCTTGAAGGTATTGACCACCGGGATCAGGCTCCAGAACATATTACCCATGATCTGCCGGCAGAACATGTTCTTGAAGCTCACTGTCTTGTAGATGGTGGATAGAGAGCAGACTCCCAAAGACACAAAATAGATGATGATGTATTCGGTTGGTATCACTGTTGTTCTCCCGCTTTATTCTCTATACATTTTTGATTTTTGATGGACTTCTGAAAAGCGCACCGCCCTGACTATTGAATGGCACTGACCGCTGCCGCTGCAATTACGCCATCTTCGGCCGAACTGGCACCACTGATACCGATCGCGCCAATGATCCTATTATTCAACACGATAGGCAGACCACCCTCCACCGGCACTGCGCCGGGCAATCCCAGAATTGAAGTGCGCCCGCCGGCTAGTGCATCTTCAAACACTTTCGTCGGCCGCCTGAAGTTACTGGCTGAGCGCGCCTTGGCAATCGCCACCTCGACACTGGCCGTCTGCGTATCGTCGGCTTTCTCGAAATAGACCAGATGACCCGCCGTATCGACGATGGCAACCGCCACCCTCAGGTTCAAACGTTCGGCTTCCAGCACGGCAGCCTTGGCCACCTGCTTCGCCTGCTGCAGTTGAACGTTCGGACCGTAGCTTAAAGCCGGGGCAGCGCTGGCATGGCTGAAAAAGCCTAGCATCGCCAATGACAAAATCAAGCAGTTGAATACTTTCATGACACTCTCCTCCAACCTGGCAGCAACCTATCCCGGCAGACTCTTTAGTCTGTTGAAATTTGCAGCGCATTAAAAGTCTGAACAATCCGCCATTCACCGACTCTATGACCATTATGCTGCACGACAAATTCAAGTTTCTGTTCTGGCTCGCACTTGTTCTGTGCACTCCCGCCCATGCCGGCCTGCAAGCCGATCATCCGCTAGCGGCAGATCATTGGAAACATCGGGTACTGATCATCAGCGTACAGACCGACGACCATCCCTTGCTTGCGAATCTGAGAGCGTCCATGCAAGAGAAGGACAATCAGGCAGCGTTCGCAGAACGGCTCATGGTGCTTTATGAAATCATCAACGGCAAGGCCTGGCGTGATGGCAAACCACTTGATGAGCGACAGAACCTGATGCTAATCGAAAGTCTGGCACTCGAACCGCCCTATCCGGCAACTACCTTTCTGATCGGTCTGGATGGCGGTATCAAGCTGCACTCTGAAGACCGGGTCAGTTTGCAGAACATTTTCCAATTGATCGATGGCATGCCCATGCAGCAGAACCGGCAGCAATAATCCGATTTACATGGCTGCCGGTTTTATGCACCATCACACAAGTAGTGTCATCAATCAGGAAACAGCATGTTCGAATCCGCAGAACTGGGGCATCAGATTGCCAAGGACGTTTATAAAAAGGAAGTGGCGAAACTGCGTGAAGCGCTACTGGACGCACAATTCGATCTGGCAGAAAGCAAGCGTTTCCCGGTCGTTATCCTGATTGGCGGCGTCGACGGTGCAGGCAAGGGCGAAGTCGCCAACTTGCTCAATGAATGGATGGACCCGCGCCGCATCACCACCTGTGCTTTCGGGCCACCAACCGAAGAAGAAGCTTCCAGGCCACCGATGTGGCGCTTCTGGCGACAGCTTCCGCCCAAGGGTGAGATCGGTATCTTCTTCGGTTCCTGGTATACCGCGCCGATCGTCAGCCGAGCCTACGGCGAAAGCAAGGATGCTGAACTGGACAATGCGCTGGAGGACATCGTACGTTTCGAACGCATGCTGACCGACGAGGGCACCCTGCTCATCAAGTTCTGGTTCCACCTTTCCAAGGAAAAACAGAAAACCCGTATCCACGACCTGCAGAAAAACCCGAAAACCAGCTGGCGCGTGACCGAACGTGATCTGCATCACCTCAAGCTGTATGACAAGTTCCGCCAGATCAGCGGTCATGTCATCCGCGAAACCAGCACCGCCAATGCGCCATGGATCATCATCGAAGGCTACGACGCCAATTATCGCAATCTGGCCGCCGGCAGCTACATTCATGAAGCGATCAGAAAACAACTGGATAACAAAAACGGCAGCAAGCGCAAAAGCATTGCCGCCCCCATATTGCAACCCATTGATAAGCTGCATATCCTGAACACGCTGAATCTGACCAAGTCGCTCGACAAGGACGATTACACCGAAAAACTGGAAAAATACCAGCGCAAAATCAACCTGCTGACCCGACACCCGAAATTCAAGGAGATGTCGCTAGTGATCGTCTTCGAAGGTGCTGACGCCGCCGGCAAGGGCGGCAGCATCCGTCGCATCACCCATGCGATCGATGCGCGCTTCTACAAGGTCGTGCCGATTGCCGCGCCCAGCGATGAGGAAAGCGCTCAGCCTTATTTATGGCGCTTCTGGCGCCATGTGCCGAGCAAAGGCCGCATCACGATCTTCGACCGTTCCTGGTACGGACGTGTACTGGTCGAGCGGGTGCAAGGTTTTTGCAGTGAAGCGGACTGGATGCGGGCCTATGCCGAGATCAACGAATTCGAGGCACAACTGATCGACAACAACGCCCTGGTCGTCAAATTCTGGCTGCAAATCAGCCAGGAAGAGCAATTGAAACGTTTTGAGGAACGCCAGAAAATTTCATTCAAGCGCTTCAAAATCACCGAGGATGACTGGCGCAACCGGGAAAAATGGGAAACCTATCAGATTGCCGCCAGTGACATGGTGGATCGCACCAGCACCGGACATGCGCCCTGGACCTTGGTCGAGGCCAACAACAAGAATCATGCACGCATCAAAATTCTGAAAACGCTGTGCGATGCGCTGGAAGACCGATTGGGGAAAGTGGACTAAGCAAGACTAGCCGGATATTTCGGGCTGGTCTGGTGAAATATCCGGACTAAACGTAACTCATGGTCGCCGGTGACTGTCCGATGTGACTGGCAGCATCAGGGTCGCCGATCCAGAAATAATAGAACTCCCGGACAACGGCAAAAAACAGCCGTCGAGTGTCGTGCTTCTCGAACAGCGGTACGGTAGCGTCCACAGCGATCCGGTAATGCCGGCTCGACTTCTGTGGCGCATCGCGCAGCCGGATCAGCAATATTTTTACAAGTTTGACCCGTGTATCGACCAGTGTCTGCTCTGCACCGGCCTGCCGCAATGCCAGTGAATAGGCCTTGATCGGCCAGTTTTCCACCGTATCAAACTTGGCCTTGTCCAGTGTCTGCCACAACGATTTGATGTCCAGGTCGACCGGTTGCCAGTCAATCGGATTCACATTGAATTCGGCATCTGCGGTCAGTGCCGCGATAGATTTAAAATCCTTGATCCAGAAGTGGAAATATTCGCGCGCAACGGCGAGGCTGAATGGCCATTCCAGCTTACCGGTTTTATTCAGAACCTGCTCTACCACCTGCCGGTATGCCGCACCTTCATACGCTACGCCCTGCATTCCCGGGAATAGCCTGTTCAGAAACTTCTGGCGCTTGTCGAGCGCCGCCTGATCCGCACCCTTGATTTTCAAAAGATTCAGATAGGCGCTCAATGCTTCCTGTTCACGGTCTTCCGTCATAGTTTCATTCGTCATCAAAGGTGAAACTTCTGCCAAACCACTTGAAGCCATGCATTTACATCCTCAATCCAATTCAAGCCAGGTGCGGGCATGACACAGTATACAAAAACCCGGCGAACTGGCCATTCGACATTTCTGCAATCTACCACTCAATTCAGAAATATCACTTGATTATCATCAACCGCCTCCAATAATATCGGACATTCTTCCGGACCATCAAAATTTTTCACGGAAATTTCACAAACCATAGAAACAAGGTTATCTCTTGGAAATATCACTCATTGTTCTCATGCTGTTTATCGCCTGGTTCTGGTTCGACAGCATCACCAGCCGGGAAAAGGCAATCAACACAGGGCGTGATCTGGCCCAGCGCTGGAATCTGCAGTTGCTTGATGAAACCGTCTCCTGCAGCAGTATCCGGCTCGCGCGCAACAGCCGCGGTCAGGCAAGAGTAATGCGGACCTACGAGTTTGAAGTCAGCACCAATGGCAGCGACCGGCTGCCCTGCCACTTGGTGCTGCTGGGCAAGCAGCTGCAATCCTGGCATATCCCACCCTATCTGCAACCCTCCTTGTACTGAACTGTTCCATGTACCGTGGCCGCTTCGCTCCCTCGCCCACCGGGCCGCTGCATTTCGGCTCACTGGTGGCAGCGGCCGCCAGCTACCTTGAGGCCAGGTCGCAACAGGGGGAGTGGCTGCTGCGAATGGAAGATCTGGATACGCCACGCAATATGCCCGGGGCCGCCGATTCCATACTGCGCAGCCTGGAAGCTTTCGGTTTCGAATGGGATGGGCCTGTGGTCTATCAAAGTGAACGCAACGACTTGTATGCGGAGATGTTATCGAAGCTGCAGCAGAGCGGGCTGCTCTACGCTTGCGGTTGCACGCGCAAGGAGATCGCAGATTCCGCCATTCATGGCATAAAAGGTGCCATTTACCCAGGCACCTGCCGTAATGGGTTGCCGCCCGGCAAATCTGCACGTGCCTGGCGCATCCAGGTCGAGGACCGTGCGATCTGTTTCGATGACGCCATCCAGGGCCATATCACCCAGAATCTGGCACGGGATATCGGTGATTTCGTCCTGAAACGGGCGGATGGTTTCTATGCCTATCAACTGGCCGTTGTGGTGGATGATGCCGGGCAAGGCATCACGCATATCGTGCGTGGCGCAGACCTGCTGGATTCCACACCAAGACAGATATACCTCCAACAACTTCTGCAATTACCGGCTGTGGACTATGCGCATATTCCGGTCGCAGTGAATGAATTGGGTGAAAAACTGAGTAAACAGACTATGGCAGAAGCATTACACCTTTCTGACACCAGCCAATTACTTACCCATGCCTTACATTTTCTTGGTCATCTCCCCCCAGCTGAATTACACGCAGCCAGTTTGGAGGAAATATGGCGCTGGGCCTTTAATCAATGGCGTTTAACGAATATCCCGAGAATCGCATCCGCGGCAATTTGAATAAAAAAGACCGGCTAGATCCGCCGGTCTTTTTGTTATTAAATGAAACTCAGTTCAACTAGACGATATTGCCTAAATAACACTGCTATTAAGCATCGTGCCTTCCGAAACTCCTAGAATTTATAGGAAGCACCAACTTCAATATTGCGTTGCACCCCGGGGAATATGCCATCTGGATTACGGCTGGCAATATATTTTTTATCCGTGAGGTTACGAACTGTTCCGAACAGAGACCAATGCTTATCCAAATCGTAATAGGCATTCAAATTGAAAATGGTATAACTCGGAATTTCACCCAATCGCCCATCCACATTCTGCGCTTTGGTATTCGCGGCATCTGCATACTGCTCTGATACATGATATGCACCTAAATTCGTCTTGAATGCGCCAAGCTTATAATTCAGATTCAGGTTGCTTGTGAATTTTGGAGAGTAAGGAATACGGTTACCTTCCGGGGCCAGACTATTATTCCTAAATTCGGCAACAGGAATAAAGGTGGCATTGCCATCTACGCTCCAACCGCTGCCCAACTCATAACCCAGGCCAACTTCCAAACCTTGATTCAGAGTTTTACCTCCGTTTGCAACATTGATACCGGCAGACAAGGACTGATTGACGATTTGATTGTCGAAATCCATATGGAATACAGTGGCTTCATAGGTCAGGCGGCTGCGGTGACCACGAATACCGATTTCGTAGTTAGTTGATTTCTCCGCGTCCAGTTGCTGGTCTATGCCCCCGCCTGAAATAGCTGTTGCCACCATCGCTGGTGCGAAACCTCGGTAAGCCCCTGCAAACAGTTGGGCATCTGGCACAAACTGCCAAGTGGCACCAAGCCCTGGCATAACTTCGGTGTTATCGGCAGTTCCACCTACCCCGTTCAGCTCATTTTTGCGTCTTTGGTTGTAGGATTCAACACGCAACCCTGGGGTGATCGCAAACTCATCGGTTAATAAAAAGCGGTTCTGCGCGTACAACGCAACCCCATGTGCCGTTTGTGTATCATCGCCTGTCAGTTGGCCAGACCTGGCGTTTGGATCGGTTCTGGAGCGGACGGTCTTGTTGCTCAGCGTGTCTCGATGAACACGCACACCGATCTCCGATTCATTCTTAATGCCAAATGTCTCGTGGTTAACAAACAAGCGCGAGTCCAGACCGAACATTTCAAACTCACGATTACGGCCCGTCATACAAAAACTACCAATGCCGCACTGTACAAATGTAGTGCCATCCGCGTTTCTACTCGCAATATCGCGGCGCCAGAAATCACGTTGCAAATTGCTCCAGTAAACCAGGGTATTGAGCGTGACATCGTCATTGATCTGCCACTCGTGATTCACATCGAAGGATTTGCGATCAGTAATGAAGTAATCATCAGGTGCAGGATTTTTTCTGGTGTTGTCCCGATACTGATTGGGCCTTAATCCAACATAAGAGGTATTGATCTCGTTTTCATAATAAGAGAACTTAACCCCCAGATACTGATTGTCCTTGATTTGCATACCACCTTTGGCAACAATATCTGTCAGATCAAATCCGTTGTTTCTGAAGCCGTCACCGCGGGAGGTAATGGCACTGATGCCCCCCACAGCCTCTCCTGAAGGCGATGAACCGCCCGCTTCGATCCCAAGCAGTCTAAAATCTCTGCTGCCGATTCTTGTGGTCAGCTTGACCCCGTCTTCAGGTGCTTTGGTTTTGTAATTGATTACACCACCGATCGTTGTCGGACCATAGCGCAATCCAGCCGCGCCTTTAAGGACTTCAATACTATCCATCCGCTCGATTCTTGGGCTGTAGTAGGACTCATTTGCTAAAAACAGGCCTGGCGCGACTGGCACGCCGTCTTCAAGCACCAACAACTTTTGACTGCGGTTTGGGTTGAGTCCACGCAAACCGATGTTCGGAATGAAGCCATAGCCTTCCTCTTCTCGCACCACCACACCCGTTACTGACTTCAGAGCGTCTTGTGTAGACAAAGGCTGCATGATTTCCAGTTTTTCCTTGTCGATAATTGCCACTGCACCTGGCTGTTTGGCAACCGCATCCGGTCCTTCACCAATAACATCAATAGTAGGTAATTTGACGATTTCCTTTTCGCTATCAGCCATTGCGCTGATTGAAAAGCCTGAAATGATAGATGTGCAAATAAAAACACCAAAAGTCTTGCTAATAACTTGTTGGCCCAGATTGAATTGATAAGTGGATTGTTTCATTTTTCCCGTTTTCCCTGAATGAAGTTTTCATAAATAATAATCTAAATAAGAATCGTTATCAATAATATTTAAAAATATTCACTATATCGCTGCTATTTCCCAATGTTTTAAATACATGCTGGGTGCTATCATATTAGTTTGAAATTTCTTTTTGTTATGCAAGACCGCGACACTCTATTCCGCTTTCATTTTGAGAACACGCCGATTCGCGGCAATATCGTTCATCTGCATCAAAGCTTTGCCATTGCCTTGCAAAATCAGGATTACCCCTCAACACTGAGACAAACCCTGGGGGAGCTAATGGCAGCGGGCATATTGCTTACCGCCACATTGAAGATGCAGGGCGCGTTGGTCCTGCAGATTCAAGGTCGTGGCGCACTTAAACTGCTTGTAGTCGAGTGCTGCCACCTGCGTGACAGCGGAGAAATTACGTTGCGTGCCACGGCTAAATTCTCAACAGATTTGTCCGATAAGTCATTGATGGAGATGATTGGGGATGGTCAATTTGTGATCACGCTTGACCCCAAGGACGGCGGCCAGGGCTATCAGGGCGTCGTCCCGCTGGAAGGCGACAGCATCAGCGAAATACTGGAAAACTATATGCGCCGCTCGGAGCAGATCGAAACCAGCATCTGGCTTGCCTGTGATGGTCAAAGCGCAGCCGGCATGCTCTTGCAGAAGCTGCCGGATCAGCAGGAAACCGACCCGGACGCATGGAACAGAACCAATATGCTGGCTGAAACGGTACAGAACCAGGAGCTGCTGCAACTGTCCACTATAGAATTACTCAACCGGCTTTTTCACGAGGAAGAGGTGCGGCTTTACGAGGGCCAGTCGGTGCGGTTTCTTTGTACCTGCTCTCGTGATAATGTGAGCAATATGCTCAGAATGATGGGCGAGGTAGAAATAAAAAGTATTATCGAGGAGCGTGGCGAACTTGAAGTGCATTGTGATTTTTGCAACCAGCGTTACCGATTCGACAAGATCGATTCAGAACAACTCTTTGTCAGCGAAATCACCGCACCGGGTACCCAAAGTCGCCACTGAAGCAAAACCACCGACTGCTGATTAATGCCTTTCAACTTTTCGCGCTGGATACCCAAGCGCAAACATATTCTACAGTCACGCTGGCTCGCACCGTTCAGCGAACATCTGCATGACAGGCATCTGTGGCGTTTTGAACGTTATGCCACGGCCCGAGGCGCGGCCATCGGGGTTTTCTTCGGCTTTCTGATTCCATTCGGCCAGATCATATTTGCCGCTGTTGCGGCCATCATTTTCCGTGCGAATCTGGCGGTTGCCATTGCCAGTACGCTGGTCACCAACCCATTCACTTTTCCGGCCATTTACTGGCTGGCCTACAAGCTGGGCTTGCTGGTAACCGGAGGAAATCCGGAATCAGTACACGCCGACATGGTAGCCGATTCTGTCGCCATCAACCCGGATGACGTCGTCACCAACAGCGGCTGGTTGGGATGGATGGATGGTGCGATAACTTTTCTGCGCGATGCCGGCCTGCCATTCATCATCGGCATTCTGATTATTGCAGTGGTCGGCTCTGTTCTGGCCTACAGTCTGACGCACGCCACCTGGCAGCTGCGCAGCACCTTCCGCCGGCAGCGTCTGGAACGAAACCGCAAGAAACGCGCAGAACAGCAGTAGCATCAATTATCCAGAGTCTGCCGCACACGCTCGAACAGGCAAACCGCCGCAGCTGCTGCCGCATTGAGCGATTCCACCTTGCCCGGCATCGGGATCGTGACCTGTGCAGATGCCGCATCAATGACGGACTGACTCAGCCCCGCCCCTTCATTGCCGATAATAAAAGCCACTTTGCCTGACAGTTCCTGATCATAAAGCGATGCGCCATGCATGGTGGTCGCCAGGGTTTTACCTTCAAAGTCACGGATCAAGGCTGGCAGATCAACCTGTTCGACGATCGGCAACACAAAGTGCGCACCCTGGCCGCCGCGCAAGGCCCGCGGCGACCAGGCCTCGGTACAGCCTTCGGAAAGATAGACCACGTCGACACCGGCCGCCGCCGCATTTCGTAGCAGACTACCCAGATTGCCCGGATCCTGAATGCTCTCCAGCATCAGCACAAAGTCAGGCTGCTCAGGCGGCATCAAGGCAGGGGTTTTTACCAGCGCAAGTATGCCGGTTGGCGTCGTCACCGGCGAAATAGCGCCGAACATCGAGGCTGGCATGGTGATGGTCCGGATTTCAACCAGACGATCGAGCAGATTCATGACATCAAGCGCAATATCGCCTTCGGAAATGACCAGCAGCTCCGGTTCGCCAAAAGTCTGCAGATAGGCTTCGACCAGATGCGCACCATCGAGCAGGAGCTTGCCCGCAGCCCGCCGTTCACGCGCAGAACTGCTGAGTGCCTTGAGTTGCTTGAATAGGGGATTGTCGCGTGAGCTGATATGTTGGTAGGCCATAACGGTATGCAGATGAGATTTGCTGCAATTTTAACTTGGCTATCCCACTTGCGTGCATTTATTCAACCGTCTGACCCATCGCCATATTTTATCGTTGCATGCCAATGGTAGAATTCTGCTGTATTGGCATCGAATAGCGACTGCCCCAGTAGCGAAATGGCACGCGCTCAAGGAATCACCCTGAAACTGAAAGGATCACCGATGAAATTCCGCATATTGCTGTTCGCGATAACATTCTCAAGTGCGTGTCCGGCGATGGCTGCCGATGCGCAATTGAAACCCGGGCAATGGGAAACCACGATACAGATGCAGATGGCCGGCATGCCGCAACTCACTGCAGAACAGATTGCCCAGATGAAGCAGCTGGGTATCGATACCTCATTGCTGAGCGGCCAGCCTACCGTCATACAGCAATGCATCACGCCAGAACAAGCTTCTCTGCAAAAACCGATTGAACCCTCAGCGAATCCGGACGACCAGTGCACCATCAGGAATTACAAGAAATCCGGCAAAACCGTCAGCGGCGACATGGTTTGCAACGGCGACTTGAAAGCCCAGGGGCGCTTTGAAATGACGGTCGATAGCGATACCAGCTACAAAGGCAAATGGGCATTGAAAGGCGTGACCAGGGAAGGCCAGCCAATCGATCAGACCACGGATATCAGTGCCAGATGGATCAAGGCCAAGTGCGATCCCGGCATTGCGACGGCACCCTGACGCCTATGCAACTGGAACGCATACTGCACGCACAGGGATTCGGCGCTCGCAAGGCCTGCCGAATCATGATCAGGCATGGTGAGGTAGAGGTGAACGGGGAAGCCTGTGACGATCCGTTCATGGAAGTCGATGTGCAGAACCTGAACTTTTCCGTACGCGGCGAGCCCTGGCAATACCATGAACGTGCATACCTGATGCTCAACAAGCCCGCAAACTATGAATGCTCACACAAGACCCAGCATCACCCCACAATTTACAGCCTGTTGCCCTATCCACTGGTTGCACGCGGAGTACAATGCATAGGTCGACTGGATGAGGATACGACCGGCCTGATCCTGCTGTCGGATGACGGCCAGTTCATTCACCGCATGAGTTCACCCAAATGGAAAGTGCCCAAGGTCTATGAAGTCAGTGCCAAGCACGCCATAGACGCAGCCCAGATCAAGGCATTGATGGACGGCGTGCAACTGGTCGATGAACCGGCCCCTATTGCAGCACTGGCCTGTACGCAAGTGAGCGAGAAAGTGATTCACCTGACGCTGGCAGAAGGCAAGTATCACCAGGTGAAGCGCATGCTGGCCGCGATCAGCAACCGGGTCGAAGCCCTGAAACGTATCCGCATCGGCGCACTGGACCTGCCAGCAGATATGGCTGCGGGCAAATGGCGCTGGCTGACGGACAGCGAACTGCAGCAATTGAACGCGGCAGAAAAAATAACGAACCTGTCATGAGAATTTCGTTCAATATCGAACGAATTAGGCATAAATTAGAACTTGGCGGCGATTGCCGCTCCTCTGGAGCCCGTTGTTAATGAAACTGATCTATCAATATTTTTTTCGCGGACTGCTGGCTGCCCTGCCTCTGGGCCTGACCATCTACCTGCTCTACCTTTTCCTGAGTTGGACAGAAGGAGTCGCCATGTGGTGGGTCCATCCAATCATCGGCGACTTCTACATTCCCGGCATGGGCCTCGCCATGGGCATCGGTGGCATCGTGCTGCTGGGTTTCATCATTTCCAATGAACGTGCAATCAAGTTACTTGCTCTGCTGGAAGTGCCATTCACCAGCCTGCCCGTCATCAAGAGCGTTTACTCCTCACTGAAGAATTTTGCTGAATATTTCGCCCCCAACAAAAAAGGCCCGTCACAACAGGTCGTCACCGTCCGCATCCCGGGGCAGGACATGGAAATGGTTGGCCTGGTCACGCGTCAGAGCCTTGCCGGTCTGCCAGAAGGCTTTTTGCACGGCGACCGCGTGGCCGTCTATCTGCCGATGGGTTACATGATCGGCGGCTATACCATCTTCGTACCAAGGGAATGGCTGCAACCGATCAACATGTCGGTAGAGGAAGCAATGCGTTCCTCCCTGTTTGCCTGGATGGCCAAGAATGATGAAAAGTAACTGGCGTTAAGGGTGCTTGTCCAAAATACAGAAAGCAGAAAAAAAGAAACCGCCCTGACGGGCGGTTTGAGGGGTTCGCTTGGAGAAGCGTATAAATTGTTACAAGGGGAGATGAACAATTGAAACCAATTTTAAGGTAATGATGTAATTAAATTATTTCAACTCTCAACTCAATTGTAAGTAATCGTTACGCAGATCATTTCCCCATCATGACGAATTCAAATTAAATCCGGTTGTTCTGGCTTTACCTGCCAATCTCCGTATAATGCAGTTTCCCTGCGCCATACCAATCAGCGTAGCGGTCAATTTTTTCTTACCCGATCTTTCGATCCGTTATCCGATCACACAGATCCCTTATTCGTATGCCTCGATTGGTTTTGCTTGCTGAGCATAAGGCTTGCTGATAAAACCCCTTGGGAGTTTACACATTGTCTACAGAAGTTACATTCGCCAGTTTGAATCTGGCTGAGCCTATCATGCGTGCTATCAATGACGCTGGTTACACTAACCCTACCCCGATTCAGGCCAAGGCCATTCCGCAGGTATTGAGCGGTGGCGACCTGCTTGCCGGCGCACAGACCGGCACCGGAAAAACTGCCGGCTTTACCCTGCCTTTACTGCATCTGTTGCATAACAAACCGGCAACCAACAAAGCCGGCCAACCGCGCTGCCTGATTCTGACGCCTACGCGGGAACTGGCTGCCCAGGTTGAAGAATCGGTACAGACCTACGGTAAATATCTGCCGCTGAAATCCATGGTCATGTTCGGCGGCGTCAATATCAACCCGCAAATCACACGCCTGAAGAAACCGCTGGATATTCTGGTGGCCACGCCGGGCCGCCTGCTCGACCATGTCGGGCAAAAAACCGTCGACCTGTCGGCGATTGAAATCCTCGTGCTGGATGAAGCCGACCGCATGCTGGACATGGGCTTCATACGTGATATCAAGAAGATACTGGCGCTGCTGCCGAAACACCGGCAGAACCTGCTATTCTCCGCCACCTTCTCGGACGAGATCAAGGAACTGGCCGACGGCCTGCTGAACAATCCGGGCTTCGTCGAAGTGGCACGCCGCAACACCGCCTCGGAACTGGTCGAACAGACCGTACATCTGGTCAACCAGAGTCACAAGCGCGACTTCATGAGCCATCTGATCAAACACCATGACTGGAAACAGGTACTGGTGTTCACACGCACCAAACACGGTGCCAACCGCCTTGCGGAAAAACTGGTAAAGGATGGCATCGAAGCCGCCGCAATTCACGGCAACAAGAGCCAGGGCGCTCGCACCAAAGCCTTGGCGCAGTTCAAGGATGGCAGCATGCGCGTGCTGGTGGCGACCGATATCGCCGCACGCGGGTTGGATATCGACCAGCTGCCTCAGGTCGTGAATTTCGAACTGCCCAACGTGCCGGAAGATTATGTACACCGTATCGGCCGCACCGGCCGCGCCGGCAGCACAGGGGCTGCGGTTTCGCTGGTTGACCATGAAGAGATCAAACTGCTCAAGGGTATCGAGCGCCTGATCAAGCGCGAAATTCCCCGCGCGGAAATCGAAGGTTTTGTCGCACCCAGCAAAATCGAGCCGGAAGCGCCACGGCCACCAAGGCCGCAGCAAAGACGGCCGCAAGGCCAGGGGCAACGCAGCAACGCCGGCGGCCAGGAACAGCGTCGCCAGCCGAATGGCCAGGGTCGTGATCAGGATCGCGCTCAAAACCACAATCAGGCGCGCGGCGCAGCCAGAAGTGACGGCCAGGCCGGCAACCGAGCGAACGCTCAGTCACCGAAGCAAAACGCCGGCAAGCCAAACGCCGGCGGCAAGCATATGTCCGAAGCGGCCCGCCATCAGGCCATGCCGCAACCGGCACTGTTTGCACCAAAACCTGTGCACAGAGGCGGCAATCGCGGGCGCTAGAGCTTGAGCGAAAAGCTTAAAATCTGGGTCGATGCGGATGCCTGTCCGGTCGTCATCAAGGAGATACTATTCAGGGCGGCAGAACGTACCAGGATCGAAACCGTCCTGGTCGCCAACAAGCTGTTGCGCGTACCGCCCTCACCCTGGCTGCGTGCCATGCAGGTGCCGGGCGGTTTCGATGTCGCGGACGATGAAATCGTCAAGCAGATACAGCCTGGCGATCTGGTGATTACCGCAGACATTCCGCTGGCGGCGCAGGTGCTTGCCAAAGGCGGTCATGCGCTGAATCCGCGCGGCGAGTTCTACAGCGCGAGCAACATCCAGGAGCGCCTGGCCATGCGCAATTTCATGGAAGAATTGCGCGGCAGCGGCGTCGACATCTCCGGGCCATCCACCTTCAGCCAGAGCGACCGCCAGGCATTCGCCGCGGAACTGGACCGCTTTCTGACCCATCCAAGTAAAAGCAAACATCATCAAGGCCAACCATGAAAACACGATTGCTGATCATCCTCACCCTGCTCCTGTCCGCATGTACCGGCACGCCGGAAGGCGTCAAGGTAGTGACCGGCTTCGAAGCCGACAAGTATCTCGGCACCTGGTATGAAATCGCCCGACTCGACCATTCCTTCGAACGCGGCCTGGAGAAAGTCACGGCGACCTACAGCCTGCGCGAAGATGGCGGCATCAAGGTCATCAACCGCGGATTCGATACGAAAAAACAGCAATGGAAGGAAGCCGAAGGCAAGGCGTATTTCGTCGAGGGGCCGGACGTCGGTAAGCTCAAGGTTTCCTTCTTCGGCCCATTCTACGGCGGCTACAACATCATCGCGCTGGACAAGATCTACTACAATTATTCTCTGGTCGCAGGCCCTGACCGTTCCTACCTGTGGATATTGTCCCGCACGCCACAGATCTCCTACCCGGTCAAACAGGAACTGGTCGCCCAGGCCAGACATCTGGGCTTCGATACCGACAAGCTGATCTATGTCGACCAGTCCAGCGACCCGGTCGACTATGAAGCCGGCCGCCACGTCAGACAGTAGTAGACCCTGCAGAAAAAATATTGCCACGCCTGCTGACCGATTCGATTATCGGCCCAAAGCTGGTATCGTAACGGCATGAATCTGGAGTCATGGGAACTGCTGAGCTATATCGTCACCGTATTCGGTCTGCCGCTGGCCATTTTTGCCTTCATCATGGAACAGCGCAAGGAACGCGAGAACGAGGATGAAGAGGTCTATCAGCTCCTCACTGCCGACTACACCGACTTTCTCAAGCTGGTCATGGAAAATCCGGACCTCAAGCTTCGCTCACAGACGGAAACCAAAAACCTCAGCGAAGAGCAGCAGGAACGTGTGTTGATCATTTTCGAAATCCTGATCTCCTTGTTCGAACGCGCCTACCTGCTCAGCTACGATGAAAAGATGACGCGGAAACAGCAAAGACGCTGGCTGTCATGGGAAGATTTCATGCGCGAATGGTGCGAACGCGAAGACTTCCGCCGGCTGCTGCCAAAACTGCTGCAAGGAGAAGACCCGGATTTCGCAGCCCACATCCTGAAACTGGCGTATCTGGCTGCGATACAGGCAAACAATAGCGTTAATTCACAGGGCTGACTTTATAACCGGCATTACGCAGACGCGCCAGCAGCCCTCCCTCGCCCGGCAAATGGGCGGCCCCGACGGCGACGAACACATTGCGCTCGGCCGCCTGCTGCTGTATGCGTTCCGCCATCCGCACATTACGCTCATCCAGCAGCTTCTGCAGAATGCGCACCCAGAGTTCGGGAGGCAATTGTTCGCCGCTCAGACGCGCATTGACTTCGATAATCTTGTCCAGATCGCCGGACAAATAAGTCTTCACCAGTTCCTCAAAATTTCGCTCGCGCTGTTCCGGCGTGCGCTTCAACACGCTGCGCAACATCACCAGCTGCTCCTCTATGCTGAAACTGTCGAGCACCGTGAAGTGCTCGTCTATCGTCTCCAGCGCCCGGACCGGTTTGGAACGGCTTTGCGCAAGCGACATCAGCATCGCATCGAGCGTGTAGGGCGACTGCGGCTTGGGCAGATCAAAAATGACCGCCAGCAGCCAAGGCTTCATGGTGGTCGCGATATCGGTATGCATGGAATGGAAGTCGGCCAGTTTGATGACTTCGACGAACTCCTGCCCGGTCAGCATGTGATCAAGCCGCCCCTCCTTCATTAGATAGACCGACGGATCCTGCGGCGGTTGTAATTCCATCAAATACAACTCGCTGTCGAGCAAGGCCTGCATGACCGCAGGCGGAAAGTCGGTGATACGTCTGTCATCCGAATGCATGGTACCGAACAGATAACTGGTCTTGCCGCCGGGCGCCTCCAGTTTCCATAGCAGACCCCTGTCCTGCGCCTGGGCAAGCGCCATGAAACCGAGCAGCAATACAAAAAAAAGGCCTCGAACGAGGCCGGCAAACAATGATGAAGAAGCACGCATGGCGATTCCTGTTTGTGATGGCTATTTCTGATAGATAGGTCGATTCGACTTTTTCGACACGGCTTTTGTGCTTCTGGTTCTGCTGCCGCCGGAATTTATCTGGCCGACCGGTTTTTTTGCACGTGCACTGGCTGAAGCCGGTTTCGCTGCTACAGGTTTACCTGCCGCCGGTTTAACTGCAATCGGCTTCACTACAATCGGCTGCCAGGCCGGCACCAGATGCTTCTTGCCGCTACCGATCAGATCCTCGCGCCCCATACGCTTCAGCGCCTCGCGCAACATGGGCCAGTTATTGGGATCGTGATAGCGGATGAACGCCTTGTGCAAACGTCGCACGCCACCGGCCCGCGGGATTGGCACTTCTTCGCTACTGTCCGTGACCTTGCGCAAGGGGTTCTTGCCCGAGTGATACATGGCCGTGGCCATTGCCATCGGTGTCGGCGTAAAGGTCTGCACCTGATCCAGCTTAAAGTTGTTGCGTTTCAGCCACAGGGCCAGATTGAGCATGTCCTCATCCGTGGTGCCGGGATGCGCCGCGATGAAATACGGAATCAGGTATTGTTCCTTGCCTGCCTCCTTGCTGAAACGCTCGAACATCTCCTTGAACTTGTCATAGGCTCCCATGCCCGGCTTCATCATCTTCGAAAGCACGTTATCTTCCGAATGTTCGGGTGCTATCTTCAGATAACCGCCGACATGGTGCTGCACCAATTCCTTGACATATTCCGGCGAAGTCACGGCAAGGTCATAGCGCAAACCGGAGCCGATCAGGATTTTCTTCACACCCCTGATATCGCGTGCCTTGCGGTACAACTGGATCAGCGCCGAGTGATCAGTATTGAGGTTCTCGCAAATGCCGGGGAAAACACAGGACAGTTTGCGGCAGGCCTTTTCGATGGATTCCGATTTACAGGCCATGCGATACATGTTGGCAGTCGGCCCGCCCAGATCGGAAATGACGCCGGTGAAGCCCTCGACCTTGTCGCGGATCTCCTCGATCTCGTGCAGGATAGACGCCTCTGAACGGCTCTGGATGATACGGCCTTCGTGTTCGGTAATGGAACAGAAGGTGCAGCCGCCGAAACAGCCGCGCATGATATTGACCGAGAAGCGGATCATCTCCCAGGCCGGTATCTTGGCGCTACCATAAGCCGGATGCGGCTTGCGTGCATAGGGCAAGTCGTAGACGTAATCCATCTCCTTCGTGGTGAGCGGAATCGGTGGCGGATTCAGCCACACCTCGCGGTCGCCATGACGCTGAATCAGGGCCCGTGCATTTCCCGGATTGGCCTCCAAATGCAACACGCGTGAAGCATGCGCATAAAGTACCGGGTCTTTTATCACCTCTTCATACGCCGGCAGGCGCACGACCTGCATTGCACGGTCGGCCTTGAGCTTGCGCACGATCTGAATCACGTTGGTTCCGGCTTCCGCCTCTACGGCCTGAGCCGAGACACTGGCACAGGAAGCACCGGTTTTTTCCAATGCCGGCTCCATGGCATAAGGATCTACTGGCGTATCGATCTTGCCCGGCCGGTCCAGGTTGGTCGAAGCCACTTCCGACCAGCCCTCAGGCAGCTTCTTGCGCAGGAAGGCCGTGCCGCGAATATCGGTGATTTCGCTAACCTTCTCGCCTTTCGCCATGCGATGTGTCAGTTCCACCAGCGCCCGTTCGGCGTTGCCGTAGAGCAAAATATCGGCTTTGGAATCGACCAGCACCGAGCGACGCACCTTATCCGACCAATAGTCGTAATGTGCGATTCGACGCAAGGAGGCTTCAATACTGCCGATCACCAGTGGCACATCGGGATAGGCCTCACGACAGCGTTGCGAATAGACCAACACCGCACGGTCTGGCCGTTTGCCTCCCTCGGCATTCGGCGTATAGGCATCATCCGAACGGATCTTGCGGTCAGCGGTATAGCGGTTGACCATGGAATCCATGTTGCCGGCCGTGATACCGAAATACAGATTGGGCTTGCCCAGCGCCTTGAACGGCTCGGCCGACTGCCAGTCCGGCTGACTGATAATCCCGATGCGAAAGCCCTGTGCCTCCAGCAAACGTCCAACCAATGCCATGCCGAAGCTCGGATGATCAATATAGGCGTCGCCAGTCACCAGAATAATGTCGCAACTGTCCCAGCCCAGCGCATCCATTTCAGCACGACTCATGGGCAGAACGGGGGCGGTACCGAAGCGTTTGGCCCAATACGGGCGGTAGCTATTGATATGTCTAAGACTTTGCATAAGTTGACTATTTTACTCTGGATTCAGCATTGCTCAAAACGAGATTCAACGGTGTTCTGACAGCTTTTGTCAGGCGCCTGAATAAAATTTGTTTACACATGATGCTTATGGAACAATAAGCTACCTTGAAAACCAAAGCTGCGGTAAGTTGTGTCCAATCTGAAGAAAATCCCGACGCTCTGGCGCTTCTTACTGCCAGTTCTACTGCTACTGGCCTTCGCCGCCAGCATGCTGATGTGGCGACAAACCTCGCAACACCTCACGGCTATCGAGCACGGCGCACAAGAACATGCCCATATGCTCGCACGCCTGCTGCTGGTCGCCGACACCCTGATCTCCCAACGCGTCGATTCCGCCATGGTGCTGCTGAAGGAACGCAGCCTCGCACAGGGATATCCCAGACTGGCTGGCAAGATCAAGCTGAACCAGCTTGAATTACCCAACCTGAAATTCGGCGACACCCAAGCTATAGAATCAGACACCCTGGTCGATGGAATCACGGCATTATTTGGCGGCACCGCTACTATCTTCGTCAGGTCCGGCGACGACTTCTACCGCGTCTCAACCAATGTCTTGCAGGATGACCGCAGTCGCGCCATCGGCACTCAACTGGCACCGGACGGCAAAGCCATCCAGGCGATTCATCAGGGCAAGGCGTTTCAGGGACTGGTGAAGATTCTCGGGCAGTACTATCTCTCGCGCTATGAACCGATTTTTGACGAACGCGAGCAGCTGATCGGGGTCTGGTATGTCGGCTACAGGGTTGATATGCCAGCCATACGCGATGCCGTGGAAAATTCGCGTTACCTGAGCAGTGGCTTTGCCGCAGTATTGGATGAGAACCAGCACACGATATTCACGTCCCGGTATGCTCCTATCGAGATCATCGACCAGTTCCTGCAGTCACCTCCCGCTGACTGGAAACTCGTCGAAGAAAAGCTGGAGCATTGGGGCTTCCGCATCGTCGTCGCCTACCCCTTATCCGATGCCTACATAGCGGGCTGGGCTAACTCCGTACTGATCATCAGCGAAACCACGCTACTTGGCATATTGCTGTTAGTCGTCATTCTCTGGCAACTGCGGCGCCTGGTGCTGGAACCGATCGGTAGCGACCCTGCCTTGGCGATCGAAGTGGTGAAAAAAATCGCGGAAGGCAATCTGGAGCAGGACAAACTGACAGCAAAGCCCGGCACCCTCATGGCCAGCGTGCTGACCATGCGGGAAAAACTGAAGAAAACCCTGCAGACCCTACAAAAGAACGCCGACGACATGCAGCTCTCTGCCAGCGTGTTCGAACACACCAATGACGGCATCTTCATCACCGACGCCGATGCCCACATCGTCGAGGTCAACCCGGCCTTCACCCGCATCAGCGGCTTCAGCCACGAGGAAGCCATCGGCAGGACGCCGGCGGAACTCCATTTCGCCTGCGACGAACCGCAACTGTTCGAGCAGCTCTGGAACAGAGGCGAATGGAAAGGCGAAAGCCGCAACCTGCACAAAACCGGCGAGGCCTACATCGCCGCCCTCGATCTATTTGCCGTGCGTGACGCCCAAGGGCTCATCAGCCATTTCGTCGGCGTCTTTTCTGACATCACAGCCGAAATGCTGCACCGCGAAAACCTGGAGCACATGGCCTACCACGACCCCCTGACGCAACTACCCAACCGCACGCTGCTGGCCGACCGGCTGCAACTGGCGCTGGCCCATGCACAGCGCATGGACGAGATTGTGGCGGTCTGCTATTTCGACCTCGACGACTTCAAGCTGGTCAACGATCAACATGGTCACACGATTGGCGACAATCTGCTGGTGCAGTTCGCCAGCCGCATGCGTGGCGCCATGCGCGAAACCGACACCATCGCCCGCATGGGCGGCGACGAGTTCGCCCTCCTGCTCTGCGGCCTGAAATCGCTTGAAGAATGCAACCAAGCGCTCAACCGCCTGCTGCTGACCATCAACCTGCCATTCCATATCGGCGACATCACTGCCAGCGTATCGGCCAGCATCGGCTACACCATCTACCCTGCCGACAATTCCACGGCGGACACCCTGTTGCGCCACGCGGACCAAGCCATGTACCAGGCCAAGCTGAACGGCGGCCGCTGTTATCACCTGTTCGACGCCGAACACGACCGCTACACGCGCGGCCAGCGCCAGCAGCGGGAACGCATCGTCCAGGCGCTGCAAGCGAGCGAGTTCGCCCTGTATTACCAGCCCAAGGTCGACATGCAGCACGGCAAGGTCATCGGCATGGAAGCACTGATCCGCTGGCTGCAGCCGGAAAATGGCACCCGCTTACCCAACGAGTTCCTGCCCCAGATTGAACATACCGATTTCATCATCGAGCTCGGCGAATGGGTGATTGTCTCCGCACTCAAACAATTGCAGGATTGGCAGCGCCACGGCTTACGCATCCCGGTCAGCATCAACATCGCCGCGCGCCATCTGATGCAGAGCAACTTCGCCGATCGGCTGGCCGGCCTGCTCGACGTCTTCCCTGACGTCAGCCCGCAGCTGTTGCAGCTAGAAATCACTGAAACCGCGGCGATAGAGGATATTTCCAGCGTAACCCAGACCATGGAACGGTGCAAGCAGCTCGGCGTCAGCTTTGCGCTCGACGATTTCGGTGTCGGCTATTCCTCGCTAACCTATCTCAGACGCCTGCCGATCGACGTCATCAAGATCGACCAGTCTTTTGTGCGTGACATGCTGCACGACAACGACGACCGTGCCGTGATCGCTGGCATCATCAGCCTGAGCCGCGAGTTTGAGCGGGAAGTCGTGGCCGAAGGCTTGGAAACCGCGGAACACGGCGTACACCTGCTGCGCATGGGCTGCCATATCGCCCAGGGCTACGGCATTGCGCAGGCCATGCCGGCCGACGAGATAGCGCAGTGGCTAGCGAACTACCGGCCCGACGCCACCTGGCATCAAGCCGGACAGCACATCCTGCCGCCGCGCGGCTGAATCGCGCAAGCCGGGATGACTTCTCAAACTGCAGCATCTGAGGTAACTTGCGGCACATGAGTGAGCGATACCTGCAACTACCCGGCGGCCGCATCCGCGTACTCGGACCGTATACTGCCTTTCCGCCGGTCGAGGAGGCGCTCGACGACCCCAGCGGCCTGTTGGCAATCGGTGGCGACCTCTCTGCAGAAGGTCTGCTCAGCGCCTACCGTCACGGCATCTTCCCCTGGTTCAGCGAGGGGCAGCCCATACTCTGGTGGAGCCCGGACCCACGCATGGTGCTTTACCCGGAAGAGCTAAAAATCTCCCGCTCCATGCAGAAACGGCTCAAACAGCCGGATTACGAGGTGCGCTTCAATACGGCATTCCGCGAAGTCATGCAGGCCTGTTCCAGGGTAGCGCGCGCCGATCAGGACGGTACCTGGATTACCGATGAAATGATTGATGCCTACTGTGTGTTGCATGCTGCAGGCCACGCGTTGAGCGCCGAAACCTGGATCGATGGCAAACTGGTTGGCGGCCTCTATGGCGTAAGGATCGGCCGGATGTTCTATGGCGAATCCATGTTCCATCTGGTCAGCAATGCATCAAAGATTGCCATTATTCGGCTGGTGCAGGAACTCCGGCGGCAGAATTGCGGACTCATTGATTGCCAGATGCACACCGCCCACCTCGCTTCGCTCGGTGCGCGCGAGATACCGCGCAAAGAATTTTGTCAGCAGCTGGCGGAATTGATAGAGTGAACATCACTCTGATACAAGTATGATGCACGATACGGGAACATGCACTTCATGGAAACGTATAGAGCAGGACTGTCATGACCCTACCTAACGACGCGGCACTGCAAAAAATCCAGTTTTATGTAACCGCGCCCTACAGCTGCGGCTACATCCATGGGCGGCTGGCGCAGTCGCTGATCGCCGCGCCTCATCACCTGATTGATGCCCGGACATACAGCGGGCTGATTCAGCTGGGTTTCAGACGCAGCGGAAAATTCGCCTACCGCCCCCATTGCGAAAATTGCAGCGCCTGCATCCCGGTGCGCATCCCCGTCACCGAATTTACTGCCAGTCGCAATCAGCGCCGCGCCGAAAAACAGCACAAGAATCTGAGCACGACGGTAATGCCGGTAGGCTACAGCGAAGAACATTTCAAGCTCTATCAGGGCTATCAGCTTGCCCGACATAGCGAGGACAACGCAGAGCAGGATACGGTCGAACAATATCGCAATTTTCTCGTCCAGAGCAATGTAGAGACCATGCTTGTCGAGTTCCGGCTGGACGGTATACTGAAAATGGTCAGTGTCGTGGATATTGTGAATGACGGCATTTCCGCGGTCTATACCTTCTATGATGCGGCTGATACCAATTGCAGTTATGGCACCTACAGCATCCTCTGGCTGGTGAACTGGGCTCAGCAGCTGGTCAAACCCTACCTCTACCTCGGTTACTGGATCAGCGAGAGCCGAAAAATGGCTTACAAGCAGAACTTCTCGCCACTGGAGGCATTGAAGGATGGCGAATGGAGACCGATCGAGGACTTGCATCAAAAATAGTTGCAGAGATTCGGAACTGGCCCGGATGTTTCATGAATTCGCGTGATGATCGCGCAGGATATTGGTTTTCCAGTGCTTTTTATGAAGGAGCGGTGTAGTTATTCATACACCCGACTGAGGAAAAAGTGCTGGGAAAGCAATAAACAAGCGAGGGCGCGTGAAATTTATGAAAAATTCGGGTTATATGCATTGAAATACATCTTATGCATTGTCATCTCCCTGCAAGCGGCGTTTTGATGTGGATAACATTCTGCATTAAAGCACCGTTTTTGCATCCGCATCCCCCAAATCCCGCTATGACTCAGGCATCAATCCAACCGTATCTGCGTGATACAATCGCCTTTTGATCACAGGTTGCTCAGGTTTGAATTCCTCGGGTTTGAAAAAACTGGTTATTTTCGGCGTTGGCCTGATCGGCGGCTCACTGGCCCTGGCACTCAGACGCAACATTCAGAATCTGCATATCACCGGTATCGACCGCAATGCTGACTGCCTGCAAACCGCCATCGATCTCGGCGTCATAGACGAAATGAATCCGCCGGCCGAGTTGGCCATGCAGGATGCCGACATCATCATCATCGCCGCACCCGTTGCCCAGACACCCAATATCCTGAAGTCCATCGCGCCTCACCTCGGGCCGAACACCGTTATTACCGATGTCGGCAGCACCAAAGCCGATGTCATCGACTATGCTGCCGCCATCCTCGGCGACCAGTTTGCCCAGTTCGTGCCGGGGCATCCAATTGCCGGTGCCGAAAAAAGCGGCGTTACGGCAGCGCGGGCAGATCTGTTCGACGGCAAGAACATTGTACTGACTCCAACGGAAGAAACCGCCCCGGAATCGAATCGCAAGGTCAGGCAAATGTGGATACAAGCCGGCGCCCGAGTTACCGAAATGTCATGCGATCATCACGACCAGATCTTTGCCGCAGTCAGCCATCTGCCGCACCTGCTGGCATTCGCGCTGGTCGACGACCTCGCATCGCGGCCGAACGCCGAAGAACTGTTCGCTTTTGCGGCCGGCGGCTTCAGGGATTTCAGCAGAATCGCCGGCAGTTCGCCTGAAATGTGGCGCGACATCAGTCTGGCCAATCGCACAGCCTTGCTGAGTGAAATCGATGCTTACCTGGCTTCCTTGAACCAGTTGCGCGAATTGCTGGAGAATCGCGATTCCAAAGGCCTGCAATCAATGTTCGAAAAAGCCAGCCAGACGCGCAACGCCTGGGGGGCAAACCCATCAAACAAACCTCGCCAGGCGTGACCCGGATGCAGACACTCAAACTCAGGCCCGTGAGCCGCGCGGCAGGCGAAATCACACTCCCCGGCTCCAAGAGCATTTCAAACCGTACGCTACTGCTGGCAGCTCTGGCAGAGGGGACAACCAACATTCATGCCCTGCTTTCCTCCGACGATGTCGATCGCATGCTGGATGCCCTCAAGTTGTTGGGCGTCACGCTTGAACAAACGGCTGTGCACGACTGGCGTGTCACAGGCACCGCTGGAAAAATCCCGAACCGGCAGGCTGATCTGTTCATGGGCAATGCAGGCACCGCCATCCGCCCGCTAACTGCCGCTTTAGCGCTATCTTCCGGAAACTACGGCCTGTCCGGCGTACCGCGTATGCACGAACGCCCGATCGGCGACTTGGTCGACGCCCTGCGCCAGGCCGGTGCCAACATCGAATATCTGGGCAACACCGGTTTCCCGCCGCTGAAGATATCGCCCGCCGCAATCGATGTCAGCCAGGCAATACGCATACGCGGCGATGTCTCCAGCCAGTTTCTCACCGCCCTGCTCATGGCACTGCCACTCACCGGCAAGGCCACAGAGATTGAGGTTATCGGCGAACTGATCTCCAAGCCGTATATCGAGATCACGCTAAACCTGATGCAGCGTTTCGGCATCAGCGTGCAAAGAGACGGCTGGCAGCGTTTCAGCATTCCGGCCAACAGCGTCTACCAGAGTCCGGGCGATATCTACGTCGAGGGTGACGCCTCTTCCGCTTCCTATTTCCTCGCTGCCGGCGCCATCGGCAAAGGTCCGGTGCGGGTTTATGGCATAGGCAGAAACAGCATCCAGGGCGACGTCCGCTTCTGCGAAGCACTGGAACTGATGGGAGCAAGGATTACTTTCGGCGACAACTGGATAGAAGCCAGTGCGCCTGCCGGAAAACTGAAAGCCATCGATCTGGACTGCAATCATATTCCCGATGCCGCCATGACACTGGCGACTGCCGCGCTGTTCGCCGACGGTCCAAGCCGGCTACGCAATATCGCCAGCTGGCGCGTGAAAGAGACCGACCGTCTCAGCGCCATGGCCACCGAACTACGCAAGGTCGGCGCCATCGTGGAAGAAGGCGCCGATTATCTAGCCATCACACCAACGGCAAAACTGACGCCGGATGCCGCCATCGACACCTATGACGACCACCGCATGGCAATGTGTTTTTCGCTGGTCGCCCTCGGTAACACACCAATCACCATCAACGAACCCGAATGCGTGGCCAAGACCTTCCCGGATTATTTCGAGTGCTTCGCCTCCATCCTGCACGAGTAAACTGCTGACAGCCCGGCTTTCAAACTGACCATCAAACATTTCAGGCCAACATGAACGAAACCAGCACCATTCCCGTCATCGCCATCGACGGCCCTTCCGCCTCCGGCAAGGGCACCGTCGCGCAGCGCGTCGCCAAGGCTCTGGGTTACCATTATCTGGATTCAGGCGCGCTTTATCGCGTAGTCGCGCTGGCCGCAAAAAGCCGCAACATCTCCTGGCAGGATGCCCGGACGCTGGCAAAAATGGCGGCTACGCTGGATATCCGCTTCGAGGACGAGCAGATTCTTTTGAACGGCGCGGATGTCAGCGACGCGGTACGCTCGGAAGAAATGGGCAAAGGCGCTTCGGAAGTCGCAGTCCATCCGGAACTCAGGGCAGCACTGCTGGACTTGCAACACAGCTTCCGCCAAACACCGGGGCTGGTAGCCGATGGCCGGGATATGGCCACCGTGGTTTTCCCCGATGCGAAGACCAAAATATTCCTGACCGCCAGTGCCGAAGCAAGGGCTGAACGCAGATATAAGCAGTTGATGCAAAAAGGAAAGCATGCTAACCTGCTCGAGATTCTGCATGATTTGCAGCAACGTGACGCCAGAGACAGTCAACGCTCCGCCGCCCCCTTGCAACAATGCAAAGATGCCCGGCTGCTGGAAACCAGTCAGCTGACTATTGAGGAAGCCGTCCGCTTTGTTCTGGACGCCGCCGGAGAGCATCTGCAATAGAGAATCTGGATGTTGCTATTTGTATAACAACATCAACGTGTTAGAATTTAATTTTATGGTGCCGTGAACCCCCAAGGTTTATGGCTTTTTTAACTTTCCCCGCCGCCAGGTGGGATACTACTAGGTATTTTTTAATGGCTAACGTTTCCACAACCCCATCTTCCTCTATGGAAAGCTTTGCAGCATTATTCGAGGAGAGCCTTGCCCGCCAGGAAATGCGCTCCGGCGAAGTTATCACCGCTGAAGTTATTTCCGTAGATTCTGATTTCGTCATCGTCAATGCAGGTCTCAAGTCCGAAAGCGTGATCAACACCGCTGAATTCCGTGACGACCAGGGCAATATCGAAGTCAATGTCGGCGACTTTGTTAAAGTCGCGATCGAAAAACTGGAAGATGGCTACGGTTCCACCGTTCTTTCTCGCGACAAAGCGAAGAAAATGCAAGCATGGCTCGATCTGGAAGATGCCATGAACGAAGCCCGCATCATCAAGGGCCTGATCAGCGGCCGCGTCAAGGGCGGCCTGACCGTAATGGTCAACGGCATCCGCGCATTCCTGCCAGGTTCCCTGGTTGATATGCGTCCAGTCAAGGACACCACCCCATTCGAAAACAAGGAATGGGATTTCAAGGTTATCAAGCTTGACCGCAAGCGCAACAACGTCGTGGTTTCCCGTCGTGCAGTCCTGGAAGAAACCATGGGCGCTGACCGTGAAGCACTGCTGGACTCACTGAAAGAAGGCGCAGTGGTCAAGGGTATCGTCAAGAACATCACCGACTACGGTGCATTCGTTGACCTGGGCGGTATCGACGGCCTGCTGCACATCACCGACCTGGCATGGCGCCGCGTCAAGCACCCGTCCGAAGTGCTGACCGTTGGTGAAGAAGTTGAAGCCAAGATCCTCAAGTTCGATCAAGAGAAGAACCGCGTTTCACTCGGCATCAAGCAACTGGGCGACGACCCATGGGTTGCACTGAGCCGCCGTTATCCAGTCGGCACCCGCCTGTTCGGCAAGGTAACCAACCTGACCGACTACGGTGCATTCGTTGAAATCGAGCCAGGCATCGAAGGTCTGGTACACGTTTCCGAAATGGACTGGACCAACAAGAACGTACACCCGGCCAAGATCGCTCAACTGGGCGACGAAGTTGAAGTCATGATTCTGGAAATCGACGAAGATCGTCGTCGCTTGTCCCTTGGCATGAAACAATGCCAGGCCAACCCTTGGGACGAGTTCGAAGCTACCCACAAGAAGGGCGACAAGGTCAGCGGTCAGATCAAGTCCATCACTGATTTCGGCGTATTCATCGGCTTGCCTGGCGGTATTGACGGCCTGATTCACCTGTCCGACCTGTCCTGGAACCAGACCGGCGAAGAAGCCATCCGCAACTTCAAGAAGGGCGATGAAGTTTCTGCTGTTGTTCTGGCAATTGATGTCGAGAAGGAACGTATCTCTCTCGGCGTCAAGCAAATGGACAGCGATCCGTTCAACGCTTACACCGCCATCAATGACAAGGGCGCGATTGTTACCGGTACGGTCAAGAGCATCGATGACAAGGGTGCAGTGATTGCTCTGGAAGATGAAGTCGAAGGCTACCTGCGTGCAGCCGACATCTCCAAGGAGAAGGTCACTGACGTTGCTGCCGTTCTGAAGGAAGGTCAAGAGATCGAAGCACGTATCATCAACGTCGATCGCAAGAACCGCACCATCAGCTTGTCCATCAAGGCCAAGGATCAACCCGAAGCCGCCGATACAGCGCAAAAATTCGATGCTGATTCCGGCAATGCAGGCACCACCAGTCTGGGTGCCCTGTTGAAGGCTAAACTTGACGGCAAAAACAAAGAATAAGGCAATCAAGCCATGACAAAATCAGAGCTGATTGCCAACTTGGCAGCGCGCTTTCCGCAACTGGTGGTCAAGGATGCAGAACTATCTGTTAAAGCCATCCTTGATTCCATGTCGGACAAGCTTGCCGCTGGTGAGCGCATCGAGATTCGTGGTTTCGGCAGTTTCAGTCTGAATTACCGTCCGCCACGTCTCGGTCGCAACCCGAAAACCGGCACCAAGGTGCAAGTACCCGAAAAGTACGTACCGCACTTCAAGGCAGGCAAGGAGTTGCGTGAGCGTGTGGATTTAGCCGAGTAGTTTTTAACTGACAGAGCTATTCATATAGTTCTACAAGCGGCAGAGCTTCAATCAAGATTGAGCCTCTGCCGTTTTTTTCGCCCTGCGTTTGCCGTATGCATCAAGGAGGCTGATTAGGGCTTTGCAACAAGCTTAGGTAAAATAACGCCATGAGATATTTCCTTGCCATTCTACTTGCCATCTTGTGCCTGCTGCTGCTCGGCTTTGCCATCAAGAATGTCGAACCGGTTGAGTTGCAATACTACCTGGGCTTCCGCTGGAAAGCGCCGCTCTCGCTGATGCTGCTGACGAGCCTGCTGGCAGGTGTCATCATCGGCATGCTAATTTGCCTCAAGCCCATTATCAGCCAACGCAGACGCCTGCTGTCTCTGGAGCATGAGCTGAAAACCCTGGATACCAATAAAAAATCATGACGGAATTCGAATACTGGTGGCTGCTTGCGCTGCCGCTCTTCTTCACGCTCGGCTGGCTTGCCGCCCGCGTCGATATCAAGCAGCTGTTGTCGGAATCCACCGCACTGCCTGCCGCCTATTTCAAGGGCCTGAACTTTCTTATTAGCGACCAACACGATAAGGCGATCGAAGCCTTTGTCGAGGCCGTGGAAGCCAATGCCGAATCGCTGGAATTGCACTTTGCGCTCGGCAGCCTGTTCCGCCGCCGCGGCGAGGTCGACCGTGCCATCAACCTGCACCTCAGCCTGCTGGAACGCAGGGAACTGGCCGAACCGCAAAAACTGGCGATCCGTGCAGAACTGGCACAGGATTACCTGAAAGCCGGCCTGTTCGACCGCGCCGAGGAACTGTTCAAGTCACTGGATGACAGCCGCTACGAACAACCCGCCCTGCGCGCCCTGCTCGAAATCTACGTGCGCGAACGCGAATGGCATAAGGCAGTAGAAACCGCCACCGAACTTGAGCGCCTTTCCGGCATCCCCTTCCGCAAGGAAATCGCCCAATACCATTGCGAACAGGCAGTGCAGGCGCTTCTCGGCAACGACCGCGAAACCGCCAGAAAACATCTGGACGAAGCGCTGGACGCCAACAAGAACTGCGTACGTGCCAACGTCATGCTGGGCGAGATGGAAGCCCTGGCCGGCGACCACGAAGCCGCCATTGCCATCTGGAAGCGCATCGAATTCCAGCAACCGGACTATCTGGGCCTCATCGCCGCCAAGATGCTGGCCAGCTACCGCACGCTTAACCGCACCGAAGAAGGTCTGGAACTGCTGAAGACCTATCTGCAGACCTACAAACTATACAGCCTGCTCAACGTGCTGTACGAAGCGACCATTGCCCAGCAGGATGCCGAGACCGCTGCCAAACTGGCGCGTGACGAACTGGTGAAAAAACCCAGCCTGCAGACGCTGGACCTGCTGTTGCAGGCGCGTCTGTTGCAGGACGACGCGCCGCAGGACGCGCATGTCATCCAGCAGACCGTGCGCTATGCCATCGGCAACCGTAGCGCCTACGTCTGCAACCAATGCGGCTTCCGCGCCAAACATTACCACTGGCAGTGCCCAGCCTGTAACGCCTGGGAATCCCTGCCGTCCGAACCGAGCGAGTCCGTAGCATGAGTCAGCAGTCCATCAACCAGGAACCAAGAATCGTCGTCGCATTGGATTACGCCGATGCTGCCTCCGCCCTGCAACTGGTGGAGCGCCTCGACCCATCGCTGTGCCGGCTCAAGGTCGGCAAGGAACTGTTCACCGCCGCCGGCCCGCAACTGGTTGAAAAACTCATATCCATGGACTTCGGCGTGTTTCTCGATCTGAAATTCCACGATATCCCCACCACCGTGCAAAAAGCCTGCGAAGCCGCCAGCCGCCTTGGCGTCTGGATGCTGAACGTGCATGCCTCCGGCGGTACGGACATGATGCAGGCCGCGCGTGAAGGCGTAGCGAAAAGCGGCCGCCAGCCGCTGCTGATCGCCGTCACCGTGCTGACCAGCATGAACCAGTCCGCGCTGAAAGAAATCGGGGTAGAAGATGAATTGCAGAATCAGGTTCTAAGGCTTGCCAGCCTGACCAAACAGGCCGGCCTCGATGGCGTGGTCTGCTCCGCACAGGAAGCGCAGATGCTTAAGAAACAACTGGGCGAAGATTTCTATCTGGTGACCCCGGGTATCCGCCCAAAAACCGCAAGCCTGGATGATCAGTCCCGCGTAGTCACACCGTCCCAGGCCATTGCCTGGGGTGCCGACTATTTGGTCATCGGCCGCCCCATCACGCAGGCAGTCGACCCCTTGCAGGCCCTGCAAGCCATCCATCAGGAACTACGGCAAGCTTAACAGCTTGACGTCAGCGTTTTCAGCTCCTCGCTCACCATGTCGGCCAGCTTCTCAGCCGTGCGTTTCGTCGTGTTCTGGTCAGACCACGAGCTTTCCAGCTGCGCAGCACGCGCCATCACCACCTTCTGTGTCTTTATATCCACCAGCAGGATGCGCGGATAGACAAAGAGATAAGTCGGCTTCAGCGCCACGCCGATCAACAGATAATCTGCACCACTACCCTCCGCCATGCTTGCCGCATTCGGCACATTGTCGAACAGATAGGTCGGCGACTCATTCTCCACCGCATGCTGCAAGGCCTCGTTCACCGGCACCAACTCGACACCATTGTCAGCCAAGCGTTGCTTGTAGGTAGAAGAAAGATAGGCAATGCGTTCCAGTTCCTCCGGCGCATTCGGCAGGTCCGTCAGGTCATTCAACTGATAATCCAGCACCATCACCTTGGCGATCGGCTCAGCCTGAACAGGCGCTGCGAACAGGCCGACAGCAAAAAGTGAAAATACGAACTTGATGATGATGCTTTTCATGAGCAGCCCCTTTTCAGTAATCGCGACCAGGGCGACACATTCAAGGCATCGACCCGGACAACATTATATTAAAAAATATAATAATGAGACGCCCTCAAAAATCCATACCCCCATTTATACCCCCAGATTCTAGTGCTTATTTATCTGGTAATTACTCGGAGTCAAACGGATTTCTGCCTATAGATTTATGCATAATCCGCGACAATCCCTAACACGTTATCAAGAAACTTAGCTTCATATATTGCCGTGCCTGTTCTTAAATAAGACGGTACATACTCTTGAAATTCAGCTTTTGATGTTGGTTTGAGCTCTAACAATATCTCCAGAATTTCAGATCTAAGTAGCCTTTGACTTTCCTCAGTCTTTGGGAAATGAGATCTAATAATTTCTCTATCAAAATTAACTAGCCTATCTCTAAGACTTAAGCCTTGATCAGCTTGGCCCTCATTATTTTCTGAAACAATCTTTATACTGCTGCTAACAAATTCATCTTTAATGATTACACGTTCAGTCTCTAATTTTTTAGTCTTTAGTGATTCAAGTTCTTGAATAATGGGCTTTAATTGTGCCTGCGGATGTTTAAACCAATCAGTTGACCAAATTCGTCGGATTCTCCAGCCCAAACCTTCAAGTATCTCTTGCCTGAGATGGTCTCTATCTCTAGCGGATTTTGCTGAATGATAAGTTGCGCCATCACACTCAATACCCATCAAGTATCTTCCAGGCTGCCCAGGATCATACACTGCGATATCAAGGAAAAATCCTGCTACACCAAGCTGAGGCTCACACTCATAACCATATTCTCTCAAGGAGTTAATGACAGCAATCTCAAAATCACTATCGGGAGCTTTGTTAGTTCTAATAGTCTGATGAAGATGGCCTGATTCAGCATATTCCAAAAAATCTTTTAAGGCTTTAACACCTCGACTACTTCCTTGAGCAACAAGTACATCCGATGAGGACATTGAGCTAAACACATGCATTCTTTTCTTGGAGCGCGTAAAAAGTACATTTAATCGCCTCCATCCAACATCTGAGTTTATTGGACCGAACCTCTGCATGGTTCGGCCACCAATAGTTTCTGGACCGTATGTCAAAGAAATGAAGATTACATCTCTCTCATCACCCTGAACATTCTCAAGATTCTTGATAAACAAAGGCTCTTCAGTCTGCTTGTTACGCTCCAAAGCTTCCAAAAGCAATGAGGAATCTTTTGCCAACTGGTCAAGCTGTTTTTCCAGCTCATCACGCTGCTCTGAATTCATCGCTACAATCCCAAGCGATTCACTAGGCCGCTCAATTAGGTGGGCAGCAGCCAACTTGAGCAAGCGTTGCGCCTCTTCTACATTTCTTCTACTCGAGAATCTCCCACGGTCCACTTTATGTAAATGAACTCCAAACTCAGAAGAACTTTTAAAAGGCGATGGAAAAAGAACTAAATCAGAGTTATAAAAATATTTGTTTGAAAAGGCGATGAGTGATTCATGCTTTGAACGATAGTGCCACCTTAGCCTTCTGGTTCTGAACATGGGCATGACTGCTTCAAGAACGCTCTCGGAATCTTGCATACCCACCATCTCATCGTCTTCAGCTTCATCCAACACCTTATTAAAGAAATTTGTTGGTGGTAGTTGTTTGGGATCGCCAACAACTACCAGCCTAGAGCCCCTTGCAATTGAGCCAAGAGCATCTTCTGGCCTAATTTGTGAAGCTTCATCCATTATCACTAAATCAAAATTAAAAACCCCCGGCGCTAAATATTGAGCTACCGACATTGGGCTCATCATAAAGCAGGGTTTTAGTACTTGCACTGCTCGACCAGATCTTTTCATCAAAGATCTGAGCGCAATATGCTTAGATCTCTTATTTGCCTCGTGAAGAATCAGCGAGGTTTCAGAATATTCAGAAACTCTTCCGGAACTTACCCCAGTTGGTGGTTGAAATCGTGAAGCCGAGTATGCAATTTTCTGCCTCTGTAACTTTAGTATTTTTGCATCGTATTCCTTAAATCTTTCTTGAATGGCAGTAAGCTCTAGCCCCGTATAATTAACCAGATCTGGCTCAGCTAAAAGAATTTCATTGGATAGTTTATGCATACAAGCCAATTCAATTGCAGAAGAAAAATCATCTGGTTTTATTTCATTCGCTTCCAACTCAGTAATTACACTTCCAAGTCCTTCATTCAACAATCGATTTCTTAGCTTGATATAATCTAGCCACGTTAATAACCAAGGAAGATTACTTAAAGCTAGGCCGTTTCGATGGTGCAGTAAGTCATAGTTGCCGCAAGAAACCTTCATCCAATCGTTAATTTGAATCGAACCCCGATTAACAAATGACTCACGCTTATCTCTCTCTTCAGAATAGATCTCTTTTAAAAGCGCACCTTCAGTCTTAATCTTGATATATCGCGCTTCAGAAAGCTTGCTTGTTAGCGAATGACTCAGATTCTTAGATTTAGAAAAGACCCTAACAATTTCCAGTGTATTTTTGACAACATCCACATGTTGTTTTGAGAAAGTGCCTGTTTCAATCTGCAACTGTTCACCAAATGGCTGAATTAGTTGGAGGAACTGTGATGACGACCACTCTTTCATAGCCTTAAAAAGGTTCTCCAGCTTGATTTCATAAGACTTGATCTCAGCCAAAGTTAAATTTTTGCGTCTGAATATCTGTGAGAGCTCAACTAAAAGATTTTCAAGGCCCGAGGCAAACTTTGCCAGCTCACTTTCCTGACCAGACAATGGTTGATTTCTATGTCTACTGATCGCCTGGTGTGGATAAATTTTCTGAAAGTATTTCAACCCATCAATCAGTTCCTCAACAATTGCAATAAGCCCTCTCTGAGCCTCGTCTATCAGTGCAAATGCAAATTCTGATTCCACGTTTAATATTGCACTACCAACCTTTACTCTCTCACCAAAGCCAGAACCGTACTCATCCCTAACTGATTTATACCAACTTCTTAAATTACTAATACGATGTATAGGGGTATCAATTCCTTTTACATATGGATCTAATAGCGGATTGTCCTTATTTATCCTTTCGATTTCTTCAAGCTGCTCAACGTATTCGATTATTTCAGGAAGCAGATTAATGAAATTTCTTGCTTGATTTTTTGGAATCAGAGAGAGGACTAGGACACTTTTACGAGCGTTACGCCAGCTTGAAGAAAACCATTTAAAGAATCCGCCGCCATCAATTTCAAGCTTAAGTGCTTTAAGAGTTGCAGACTTTGGTAATAGATCAAGTTTTACACTTTGGCTCAATCTGGTGTGTAGTGGACTCAGATTATCTAGCCTTCTGACAAGGCTTTCTATAAGACCATCTAGCTGCTGATTATCAAAAATTGGATCTCGAAACCTATAGAGATCTACTGGTAGCTCTTGCATTTTACGGGCAGCAATTACCAACTCTTCGAGGCTGTTTGTTGTACATGAAAAAATATGTGTCATGCCCTCAGGAGCACTTGGCCTAATTAGAGAAATTATTTTCTCTAGATTTTCTGCCAAAGAAACAAGCTTTTTCGACTTCGCTAAATCACTCGTAAGATCATCTAATGTGTGAGAATCAGATAATCCTGATGATTGTAAAATATTGGTAATTTTCGATATCTGATCAGGTACTACCCTCTTATTAATCACTATCCCATGAATATCTGGTTCAATTTTTTGTATTTCCTGATGAATCTTTTCATGGCCTTCAATCCACCGAGACAACTCATAGGATTCTTTACTAATTTGGGGAAGCAGGCTTAACTGTTCGCCACCAACAAGGGCAGGCAATTCATCTGCAAGCCTCAAAAAGTCTTCAAGTTCAGTTACTGAGGTTTTATCAACGAGCTCAATCTGCAATAAACCTTGTATCGCGGCCCATTTCACTCTTAGTAAATCGATAGCATCATTCCAAGCTATTAAATCCTGCTGCAGTGTATGTATTGATATTTCGTCTAGGTCTACCTTGCTAACTCCGTACCAGTAATGGCGCTCCACTTCACCATTCTCAGCTTGCTCGGCAACTTGCCTGTATATACTTGCCAGCATGCTTGCAAAATCAGTTAGCTCTTTTTGCCTTGATAACGTGTAATTTAATCCCGAGACCTTATCAATTTTTACGGTGTCAGGATTTATTGAGAACTGTTGTCTAAGCTTGGTGCATCGGCTAAAGATTTCATGGATGGTCAATCCAGTATTCGCGTAGATACTATTAATTAAATGAGCATACATGTTGAGCTTAAGTTTGAAACCTTCATATCTCTCAATTTCCCCGTCAATTCCGACTGGAAGTCGATATTCACGTCTTTTTGATAGAGAATTACTCAGCTCACTCAGAATTTTTAGCTTGTTTGTTTTATGGCTATGTAATTCAAGACAAAAATCACCAAGACCTGCATGATCCAGACGATTCTTTACAACATTTAGAGCTGCCATTTTCTCTGCAACAAACAAAACCTTTTGTCCGTTTGCAATACAGGCTGCAATAGCATTTGTGATGGTTTGTGACTTTCCAGATCCAGGTGGGCCCTCGATAACAAGGTTTTTACCATTAACAATGTCGATAATACTGCTGTGCTGAGAACTGTCAGCATCATAGATAAGGGGGAATCTCTGATGTAGCTCGCTTATCTCGTCAATCTTATGCTCTGACTGATATATTGAACTGTCTTCAGCATCACTTTTTTCATGGCTCGAGAAAAACAACTCCACTACAGGATGTTTATCGATTGCCGCAAAAATAGGCCAATTCCCAGGATCTAGATCCTCATACATCGCTTGCTTGGTAAAATTAATTAAGGCAAGTGTCGCTTGTCTTCTGAGACTCCATCTTGGTTGATTTCTAATTATTGTTGCTTCCACTAGGTCAAAATAACTCTCGGGCGTTAGCTCATCATCAATCGGAGGCAGGACAAGACCAAAATCGTTTGCCAACTTTTCCCTAAGTGTTACATTCGTTATTAAGCCTTCATCCTTAAGCTTGATTGAATATCTATATGCGCCAACTCTGTTATCAAAGCTTTCGCGTTCAATCTGCACTGGCAAAGTAAACAAAGGAGCCATCCTCGAAAGATCTGACTCTCTATTTTCATACCACTCAAGAAAGCCCAGTACCAAATACAGTATATTTGAGCCACTTTCTTCAGTTGCTCCCTCTGCCGCCGACCTAATATTTCTGAGTCGAGACTCAAGCTCGGGTGGATAAAATAATGTTTGAAGATACGAGTCTGTATGATTTGCTAGGCTAGCTGCGTTACCCTTCTGTTCGGGCAAGTCATATGATGTTGAGTAACCCAATTGCTTAGCCCACTTTTCGGCGGTGGGATAATCTACTGTTTTTTGCCCCTCTTTAGCGTCAAACGTAATAAGTTTAGCCGCTAAAAGTTCCCGTTCAGTTGGCTCAGGAACAGGAATGAATACGAATTTATTTCCACCTTGGAGATGGTTATATATCTGATCTGGTAGCTCATCAATTAACCGTATACAGTTTTTTGGATGCCTGTAGTGAAGTAATGCATTTCTATTAGTTAAATCCAGAAGTCTTTTTCTGAGGGCTTCCAAAGAATCATATGCAAATTTCTTACCCATGGCTGCAATCGAATTGGAATGCTCTTCGGATAGCTCAGGATTATCAGCCTGTAACTGCTCAGACTCTTGGAGTTCTTCATTCATTATGTATTCCCCATTTAATATTAGCGACCAGCGATGCTCTATACTTTTGGTCACATTTGGCATTACATAAAGTGCTTGATTAACTTCCTTTCGACTCACATTCAAATACTCTGCAAGTTCTCTAGCCAGTAAGCCAGGCTTCTTTGTTAAAACTTTCTCAATATTTTTTTCTAATTCTCGCATTGGCAACTTGCTTATTATTTTGAGTTTATCTGGGATCCCACTCTGAATCGCCACTTATTTAATCCCTAATTATTGAATTTTTATTAAGGGATTATAGTTTTAACTGTTGGATCAATAGTGTCCGGTTAAAAACGATCCCATGAGTCTGGAACCCTTATTTGGTGCTGCATTCGGAGACTTTTATAGTGTCTCCGACTTGAACGGCGAACTGCACATCGTGCAGTCTGGCAGCTTTCTGGCTGCTGGAGATAATGATGTACGTTGGCAAGACGCTGTTCGCCCAGATCATGGACTTCCTGCCATGGAAGACCTTTCATCGCATCGT
>Ga0208244_100139_pt1 | contig 98644 bp, 76 predicted proteins | sample SubbioCR12Aug_5A_FD_184828 | JGI IMG/M metagenome (GOLD analysis project Ga0208244, IMG submission 184828) | Serpentinite rock and fluid subsurface biosphere microbial communities from McLaughlin Reserve, California, USA - CR12Aug_5A (SPAdes) | ecosystem: Environmental > Terrestrial > Deep... | reverse complement strand
CGTTATACCGTAAACTAATTCTTAAAGAAAATGTATAGACAATCAATTCACGAAAATAGAGACAGATTTTCTGAAGCAGTTAAAAAAGTAATTGAATTAAAAAATGAGGGTATTGAAGATCAAAAAATACCTGATAAATTGGCTACACACTTTCAGGAAAAGGAAATTAAAAAGTTATTAATAGATTTTGAAAAATTGCATTCACTTAAGGATGATTCACGCCTAAAGCTTTTTCTTAAACTATCTTTGTGGTTATTGCTAATTTTAAGGTCATTTTCATTAGCAGTTATGCTAACTACTATGGAAATAGAAGTGTTCTGGATGGTGATCATATTATTGTTTGGTGTTTTGGTATTTGGAGCTGCATTATTCCTAGCATATAAAGAATCATTTGAATTTGTATTCATTATTTTATTCTTAGCCTTACTATTATCTACTGATTCCTTATTTGATAATTTTGAAGTGATTCTAACATCATCTGCTCTGGAATTTACCTGGTGGTTCATTTTAGTTTTTACAGTTGGATTTATAGTTGCTATTTATTCTTCTTGGCGATTAAGAAATATTTATAAGAGTCAGTTGTTTAAGCTGAACAGTGTAATAAAGTCTGATTTTCCAGACTATGTTACAAATACGGTATAACCTGCAACTCAACAAGACGGCTTCATTCAGGTCTTAGCATTTGCAGTTCGGGTTGGTTCAGTTAGTAAAAGTTTTTAGTAAGTAAATGACATTGTCAGTTAATCAAAACATAATCAATAAAAACGGTGCAGCCGCTTGTTAGTTGCATCGCCGTTAGGTGTTTTACAAAATATAAAAGGTTATCGACAATGAAAATGTTGTTATTAGTAATAGTATCTAGCATATATTTATTTTCACAGCAAGATTGGATTAATTATAATATTGAAGATTACATTTCTATAAATCTTCCAACTGAGCCAATAGTTTTTGATACTCTTGGAACTACTACGATTAGTTCTGAAACTGATTCTTATATTATTCTCATAACTAAAATGAATAACAATTCTAAAGTAAACGCTAAGATCTCAAGCGAAGATGAATTGAATAAATTTTATGAAGGTGTTGTTAATGGTTATTTGAAATCAACCAAGGGAGAATTAGTTGATAAAAACTTATCAAAGATCGCAAATTTAAGATCAGTTAGTTATTCAATTCGTTTAACAAGAGGAGATGAAAATAGACTATATTTTATACATTCAATATTTATAGAGGATTGTATGTATACATTTCAATTCCTTCAACTCGAAATTGATGATGAAGAACTTAAAGAAACAAGAGACATATTTTTTAATTCAATAAATATTTCTAAATCATTAAATCTCCAAGATCAATTTACAGCTTATGAAGAAGTAAGCTCATATAAACTTGGATATTTCGTTGGGCAAATATTTTTTTATTTAATACTTATTTCAATTCCAATAATTTTTATAATTAGAAGAAAGAGAAAAAAACACCTAACCAGCGGTTCAAGCTGACTGCTTTTTTCGCATTCGGCTTTTGTGCAATTTATAAGTTTGTAGTTCCGTTTATAGTTTCTTGTTCAAAGTAGTTCTAATATGAAAATTTATTTTTTAATTATTGGCATTTGTGGTCTTGCTGTATTCTTGCTCTGGGCAGCAGCTTAACCGCAACGCCGTTACTTTCATAAATAATGAGCTATACAAATGCTAAAAAAAGTAAACTTGAAAGATTTGTCGAAGTTAGAAACAAAAATTGATGCAGATACAATTCACAGATACAATTTCCCGAAATTAGTCAAAAAATCGATTCAAGAGTTGCAGGGGTTGTCTACCGCTATAATATATGACGGTAAAATCGATGATTCAGAAATTGAATTGATAAATAGTTGGCTTTACAAACACGAAGAATACTTAACCGAATACCCACTTTACGATCTAAATATTTTATTCAAAGATATTTTTGCTGATAAAGTTATTACTACAGACGAAAGAAAAAAGCTTTTCGATTTTTTAAATTCTATAGCTGCTGCTCCATCTTCGGAAGCAGTTGTTGAAGGTATTTTTGAGGAGAATCCTGAAATAATTTTTAATAGTAAATATTTTTTGTTTACTGGTAAATTAGTTTTGGGATCGCGTTCAAAAGCCCAAGAAAAGGTTTTAGAACTTGGTGGTTTTTGCCAAAAGGGTTTAAATCTTCAGACTGATTATTTAGTAGTTGGAGATCTTGGTAGCGAAGATTATAAGTATAGTCGATTCGGTTCAAAAATCGAGGGTGCTATAAAATATAATCGGGAGAAAAATACTAATATATTGATTGTCAAAGAAAAGGATTTTGTTAATTCGGCCATAGGTCAATAAAATTAATTGTAACCTAACCAGCGCCTCAACCCGACCGCTTAATGCGGTGGTGCGATTTGAAAGTTTTTTGGTTTTGTAGTTTCGTTTAAGTTTTGTGTTCGATGTAAGTGTTCTAATTAATTAACTTACAAACTATGCTTGCGAAGAAAGATAAGTACAGTTTGTAAAATCATTGGCTGTTTCGTTCTACTTGGCTTCCCTGTTATGGGCGGACGGGTTAGGCGCAACGCCGTTATATTTTTAGGTTTATGTATGAAATATTTATCTATAATTATTATTTCATTTCTCCTAACTTTTAAAGTTATTGCACAATGGATAAATCAAAATCAAGTTACAAACGAGAAATTAAATACCATTGTTTTTGTTGATTCGCTTTACGGTTGGATTGGAGGTTCAAATGGAATTATAATAAGTACTACTGATGGTGGGAATAACTGGACAATAAATACCGATACTTCCAGAGGTCTAATCACATCTTTAAATTTCATAAACAGATCAAAAGGTTGGGCTGTTACATCTTATGGAAAAATATTAAAAACCACAGATGGAGGGTTTCATTGGAGCCAGCAATATTTCATTAATACATTTCTTTTTGACGTAATCTTCATTAATGAAATAATTGGTTATATAGTTGCTTCCCCTATCGACATCACACAACCTGAAACAATATATAAAACTACAAATGGTGGTGATGATTGGTCGCCAATTATTATCTCTGATTTACAAACAGCAACATCTGCTAAATTCATTGATGAAAACAAAGGATATGTTATTGGTGGATTTCCTGCAAAAATTTTTGAGACAAATGATGGTGGCAATAACTGGTTTTTATTAAAATGTGATTCATTATTAGATTGGTTTAGTGCAACTGATTTTAAAGACTTCAATAATGGTTTATTAGGAGGTTTTGAATGGGGAAGTCTTTACCAAACAACTAACGGTGGACAATATTGGAGTGAAATTCCTCTATACGTGAGAAATTATCGATCAATAATTTATAGGGAGAATAAAATATGGATATTAGTTGAAGGCGATAGTCCTCGTTATATACTCCATTCATTCGATAATGGGGCAGCTTGGTTTCCTCAGATACGTTCCGTTATTGGTGAAGGTCTTTTAGATGTTTACTTTATAAATGATACGCTAGGTTGGGCAGTTGGTAATTTTGGTATAATTTTAAAAACAGTGAATGGTGGCTATGATAGTTTAATAACACCATTGACACCCATTTTAGAATATCCTCCTAATAATTTCAATTTTTCTGATAATTATGTTTGGTTACGGTGGTATGAAACTGAAGGTAGTTTATTTCGTGTACAAATATCGACAGATAGCCTTTTCAATAGTGCTGAAGTTTACATTTTACTACCCGATAATGGTCTCCACAAAGGTTTATTACCTCAAACAAAATATTTTTGGAGATTGAGAACTGAAAATCCATTGGGAGTAAGTGATTGGTCAGAATTTAGGTCATTTATTACTGGGAAACCACTTGGTATTCAAACTGAAGAACTTCTAACAACAAGTTTTTATTTAAGACAGAATTACCCTAATCCTTTTAATTCGTATACAACAATTGAATTTTCAATTCCATTTTATTCTTTTATTACATTGAAAATATATGATATACTGGGGAGAGAAATTAAAACACTTATTTCAAGTGACATTCAAAGTGGTAATCATAAAATAAACTTTGATGCGAGTGATTTTGCATCTGGAATTTATATATATCAATTGCGAGCTGATAATAGTATTATTAGTAGAAAACTAATTTTATTAAAATAAAAATATAACCAGCAACTCAACAAAGACGGCTTCATTCAGGTCTTTGCATTTGCAAGTTAAAGTTGTTCTGTTTCATAAAAGTTTTTAGCAAGTAAATAACATTGTCAGTAAAACAAAACATTAACATTAAAAACGGTGCAGCCGCTTGTTAGTTGCAACGGCGTTATATGGCAAAGGAGAAAAAAATGAAAAAGTTAATCTTAATTATTAGCTTCTTTTTCTCAATAAATTTATGTGCTCAGAATATCTCGGTTTCAAAAGACACATTGGAGTTTTTTGATTTTTGGGTTAATAATAAATCTTCAGACAGTATAAATATTTATAATGATGACAATAGTGTATTAAGTTTAGATTCAATAGCCACTCACTACTATATGTTTCATTTATATATATCCTATAATGATAGCATTGTAAATGAATATTTATTGTTCTCTCAAGAAATGACTCCATTATTATTTGAAATTCCTGCGAATGATTCTGCTAAATTAATTTTCGATTTATTTGTTCCAATACCAAAATTATCTCATTCGTCAGATATATGGACTGATTCTATAATTATTTTTAATAATTCAAAAAATAATTTTGCACAAGATATAATCATTTTATCCGATGTTACTCTAGGTATTGATGATAATATTATTCCTATTAGTTTTAAATTATTTCAAAATTACCCTAACCCATTTAATCCAATTACAAAAATTAAATATTCAATTCCATCATCAGAGTATGTTGAAATAAAAATCTTTGATGTTCTTGGTAATGAAATGATAAACTTAGTTAACGAGTATAAATCGCCTGGCACTTATGAAATAGAATTTGATGCAAATAATCTAAGTAGCGGAATTTATTTTTATAGAATAATCAGCGGTAAACATTTAGAAACAAAAAAAATGTTACTGTTAAGGTAAAATGCCATATAACCAGCGGTTCAAGCTGACTGCTTCTTTCGCATTCGGCAGTTTATAAGTTTTAATGTTGGTCGTTCCGTTTCGGCAGTCTTGTTCAAAGTAGTTCTAATAAAAAAGTTTTTTATAATTATTGGCAGTTGTGGTCTTGTTGCATTCTTGTTCTGGGCAGCAGCTTAACCGCAACGGCGTTATATGGCTCAATTATCATAGTAAAGTTTTAAAATTTCTTGCGCCGTGAAGGATTCGGTGAATTAAAATTGTTCTTTCTTCGATGGTATAGAACACGATATAATTTTGAACTATTATGTATCTGTACCCGAGATTTTTAATGTCTTCGTCTCTTGGTATTCTTCCAAGCATCGGATTCTCGGATAAAAGTTCAATGTTCTTTTCAATTTTGTCAGCGATTGAATTTGCTGCAATCGAGTTATCGGCTGCAATGAATGATATAATTTCGGTTAAATCTTCTTCGGCAATTCTAAGTAATCGGATCTGATATTTATCTGCTGGCATTAATAGAATTCCTAATATCATTCATAACTTGCTTGAGAGTTCGACCTTTGTCACCTTCGGCTTTTTGATTTTGTGCAACGGACAATTTGCCAAGTAAATCGAGTTTTAATTGAATTTTCGAATAGTGAGCCATAGACATAACAACTAAATCCCCCTCACCATTTTTGGTTATAAAAATTGGTTCGTTGGAGTTGTTAGCAAGCTCTGATATTTGGTTTGATTTATTTCTCAAATCAGATATTGGTTTAATAATAGGCATTGATAAAATCCTTTTTTAAATACGTGTCAAAATTATATCATTATTCTGATAGATGCAATAGAAATATAAACCGCCATATAACCTGCAACTCAACAAGACGGCTTCATTCAGGTCTTGGCATTGGCAGTTCAAGGTTGGTTCAATAAGAATAAATTTTAGTAAGTAATTAACATTGCCAGTTAAACAAAATATTATCAATAAAAACGGTGCAGCCGCTTGTTAGTTGCGTCGCCGTTATATGGTATGGAAATGAAAAAGATCTTATGTCTAGTGTTCATAGTCTTTAGTATTAATATTAACTCACAAAGCAAGATTTCACTATCGGTACTTGGTGGTTACAATTATATTCCGATGGAGAACTTTTCTCACTACTTAAATGGATTTTCAAATTCAGATTTTGACAAATTTAGTTTTAGTGGGAATTTCAAACTGCAGTATAATTTAGAGGATAGACATAATATTTTTTTAAGTAGCGAATTTATAAGTACAAATGCATCCTTTTCTGGCGGTTTTGTTTCGGTTATTTGGACGTTTGAAGCAATCCCTGTTACTATTGGTTATGAATATATGTTCAAAAATTCTGATACTGATTGGACACCATATTTAGGTTTAGGTATTTCTTATGTATTAACCAATACTGAAGATAAATATCTAGGTGATGATGGGACAAGTGTTACTAATTACAAGGAAAATACTTTTGGCTTCGAAACGAAAATAGGAATTGAAAAAGTATTAATAGAAAATTTATTCCTGGTTAGTGAAATAAAATACAGATTTATAGGTGATACTAAATTGAATAAGTATACAAACGGAGTAGAAACAAATCTTTCGGGAGTATGTTTTTTAATTGGTCTTAAATTAGCAGTACTTTAATACCATATAACCCGCCAATCAACCCGACCGCCATTTCGCATTCGGGTTTTATGAAATTCTTGGGTTGGTTGCTCCGTTACAAGTTTGTTGTTCTAAGTAGTTCTATTAAATAACATTGTTGCAAACTGCACTTGCAAAGAAAGATAAGTACGGTTTGCTAAATTATTGTCGTAGTCGCTTTAATCTGCATTGCCGTTATGTGCATAAGCAAATAGTAGAAGAGAAATGAATATAAAAAGAAGAAAGTTTATTTTAAGTGCATTATTATTATATCCAATAAATATTATTGCTAAAGTAAATAATAATTTTAATATGTTTTTTGAAAAAGGAATATTTATGCGAACAAAAAAAGGATTCAAAGTAAATTCTGGTGAAGCAAGATTTGGAAAAAGTTACAAAATGAAGGGAGTTACCTTAAATAATTTAGATATAAAAATTAGTGGAAAGGACACAGATGGTGAACTTGCTGTATTTGAACAAACCGGATCTACTCCAAATGGAGGTCCACCATTGCATATACATTTGAATCAAGATGAATGGTTTTTTGTGACTGAAGGAGAATATCTTTTCCAAGTTAGTGAAGATAGATATACAATGAAAGCTGGGGAAACTATATTTCTTCCGCGCAATGTTCCACACGCATTCATACAATTAACTGAAAAAGCTAAGACAATAGTATCCTACTTACCGGCGGGAAAAATGGAAGATTTTTTTAAGACAACAGATTCCTGGATAACACCACCATCAAAAGAAGAAGTTGTTAAAGTATTTGAAGAGCACGGAATGAAAATTGTTGGAGAACCTTTAAAGCTTGAATGATTGTTGGAATATTCTTCCTAAAATTATTGCGCATTTATAAAATGCACATAACCAGCGGTTCAAGCTGACTGCACTTTCGCATTCGGCAATTTTACATTTTTAAAGGTTGGTGCTCCGTTTAAAGTTTCTTGTTCAACTTTGTTCTTCTAATTAATTAACTTGCAAACCGTGCTTGCAAAGAAAAATAAACATGGTTTGCTAATCATTGGCATTTGTGTTTTACTCGGCTTCCTTGTTATGGGCCGCGGGTTAAGCACAACGCCGTTATACCTAAATATGGTAGATAATAAAAACATATTTACATTTCCTATTGGATATAATAAGTTTCATAAAAATCAGCTTTTCAATTTTCAGTTGAATCGCTGGTATTCCTTAGGATATACAAGTTATGAAGACTTAGTTGATGTTGGTAATCGAATAAAAAGTTTTACTGATTGGAAACGAGAAATGATCTCTCTTGCAGATAAATCTATCGCAAAGAATGAATTTCTGAGTGCTGCATTTTATTATAGGGCTGCCGAATTTTATCTACTTGATGAAGTACCAGAAAAAGAATTGTTGTATGAAAAATTTTCCAATTTTTTTTATCAAACTATACAGAATGATAATGTTGATAGATTTCTAATTCCTTATCAAGAAGTATTTCTACCTGCATTAAGAATCATACCTGAGAATAAAAGTAAAGGTACAATTTTAATTCACGGAGGTTTCGATTCCTTTATCGAAGAATTTTATTCAATTATGAGATACTTTTCATTTCAAGGATATGAAGTAGTCGCCTTTGAGGGACCTGGGCAAGGTTATGCGAGAAGAAAATATGAACTTGCTCTAGAACTTGATTGGGAAAAACCTGTAAAAGCTGTACTAGATCATTTCAAGTTGGAAAATGTAACAATTCTTGGAATTTCAATGGGAGGATGGCTTTGCATAAGAGCTGCTGCTTTTGAACCCAGAATTACTAAAGTTATTGCAACGGGTCACGCAATCGATTATATGAAAAGTATGGGTCCCTTTGTAAGATGGATACATCTTTGGACAATGAAACATTTTCATAATTTTATGGATAAGATGGCCACTAAGAAATTCCTAAAAGCTAAAGACAGTATTCCTTACTGGATGATAAAGCATCTTATGTATATAACGAAGAAAACAAAGCCTCTTGATGCCTTAGAAACTTATATAAATATGAATGATGTAAACATTCATTCTGAATTAGTCAAACAAGATGTTCTGCTGCTTTTGGGAAATAAAGATCATTTTATTCCTCCTAAAATGTTGAAAATGCAAGAGCAAGCTTTAGTAAATGCAAAATCAGTAACAACCAAACTTTTTAGTAAAGAAGAACACGCAGAAAATCATTGTCAAACTGGTAATATTGGTTTCTCACTTGATATAATGATTAGATGGATTGAAGAAATATCTTAAATAATAAATTATTATTTAGATATAACCAGTGGCTCAAGGCGACAGCGTTTTTGCACTTGGCATATGTATTTTTTTATAGTTTGTTCTTCCGTTTCAGCTTTGTCGTTTGGCTTTGTTGATAAATGAAAGTTCGTTCTAATTATAAATTTAATTAACAAGTGCGGCATTGTAGCTATGGGCTGCGCCTTAGCCATCACGCCGTTATTTGGCCAAAATATTTATTAAGTAACATATGAAATTCATTATACTAGTTATATCAATCCTTATATCTGCTCTCAGCTGCAAAGATAACCTTGTTGATTCACTTACCGATACTTCATTTTATCCGCTAGAACTTGGTAATAAATGGACATACAATTCAACCGGATATGATTCAACAGGTGCAATAATCGATCAGGGTGAGTTAAGTGAACACCTTCCTGCTCAATATATATGGAATAAAAGACCTATTTATGAATTTAACACTCCGTTTTGGTTTGTACATAATGATATGTTGTATCTTCAAAATAAAATTTATGGTTTGTATCTTGTTATTGGCTCACCTGATGGGGCATCCTTCGGTGAAGATATTTTACTTTACAAGTATCCGGTTGTTAATGGTGAATATTACTTGCGTGGATGGAGAAGAATAGATACAACGTATGTTATATGCACAGATACGGCAGTTGCTTGTGAAGCAGGAATATTTAAGAGTGTAGTTTATAAAAAATATTCAATTGACTATTCGGATTATCCCCTTATCAGAGTTCTTGGATATTCATTAGATTACGTTTCGTATGGAACAGGTAAGGTAAAGAAGGAATACTATTTTGCCAAAAGCAATGGCGAGTTCTATAAAGGCCTTGAGTACTCCTTAAAAAGTTATGAGTTTTATTAAAATGTCATATCCTCAAAATATTCTTGAGAGATGATCCAAATCCATAAACTTATTTTAAGACATACGACACAAAAACCCACCATATTTTTTCTTATCTTTGCCGGTGCATTTTTACTCAGAATCATATTAAATAGAAATTAAACTTGCCTGATATATCTTTTGTTGTGCCAGCCGGTTAAATCTTAATCAGAGTAAAGTTATTAATAAAATATTCAGAATTATTTATAGGAAAATTAATGAGTTCGTTCAAAGAACTAGGATTAAAAGACAGTCTTGTTTCAGCAGTTGATGCATTAGGATTTGTAACCCCAATGCCCATACAGGAAAAGATCATTCCCTTGCTCCTGCAGGATGAAACAGATGATGTAATTGCATTAGCTCAAACTGGTACGGGAAAAACGGCGGCATTTGGTCTACCGATTATTCAGAAGATTGATACAAAATTAAAAAAGGTTCAGTACCTTATTATTTGTCCAACCCGTGAACTGTGTCTTCAAATTGCAGATGATCTTAAGGATTATTCTGTTAATGATAAAGATATTATTGTCGCTGCAGTATTCGGGGGTTCAAGTATGGATAGACAGATTCAGAAAATTAAACAAGGCGCTCAGATCATTTCAGCAACACCGGGCAGACTAAACGATCTTATTAACAGAAAAGTTGTTGATCTCAGCAAGGTTAAAGCTGTAGTGCTGGATGAAGCAGATGAAATGCTAAATATGGGTTTTAAGGAAGAGCTTGAAGCTATTCTTGAAAAAACACCCGAAGACCGTAATACATTTTTATTTTCTGCAACTATGCCGAAACAGCTTCTTTCAATTGCTAATAAGTATATGTTCAATCCGGTTGAAATAACAATAGGCGTGCGGAACTCAGGTGCGGAAAATGTTGAACACCTGGCTTTCTTTATTCACGCAAAGGATAGATATCTTGCACTAAAAAGAATTGTGGATTTTTATCCGAATATTTATGGAATTGTTTTCTGCAGAACACGGCAGGAAACAAAAGAAGTGTCTGAAAAGCTTATGCAGGATGGTTACAATGCAGATGCTTTGCATGGTGATCTGTCGCAGCCGCAGCGCGAGTATGTTATGAATAAATTCAGAACACGCAATTTAAAATTGCTTGTTGCAACCGATGTTGCAGCACGCGGACTTGATGTTGATGATCTTACACATATAATTAATTATGATCTTCCGGACGAACTGGAAATTTATACACATCGCAGCGGCAGGACTGGCAGAGCAGGTAAAAAAGGTATTGCAATCGCCATCGCTCACCTAAAAGAAAAGTATAAGCTTGGTCAGATTGAAAAACAGCTTAATAAAAAATTTACAGTGCTCCCTATTCCGGGCGGAAGAGACATTTGTGAAAAACAGTTGTTTCATCTGATCGACAGAGTTGAAAAAGTTGAAATTGACCACGTTCAGGTTGAATCTTTTCTACCACAGATTTATAATAAACTTGAATGGATGGATAGAAATGAATTGATTCAAAGATTTGTCTCAGTGGAGTTTAACCGCTTTCTTGATTATTACAAGAACCTGCCGGATATCAGCAGTCCTACTGATGGTAAATCATTTTCCAAAGAAGGAACAAGATCATCAAGGCGTGCAAATTATACACGGTATTTTATAAATCTTGGTACAACTGACGGATTAAAACCGGCTCAATTAATCGGGATGATAAATGATTTTACCGGAATAAGAAATATAGATATCGGCGAAATAGATATAATGAAAAACTTTTCATTCTTTGAAGCTGACAGCAACTATAAGTCAGAAGTTATTGAGGGTTTTAAAGGACAGCGGCTGAAGAAACGCGAAATAAGCGTTGAAGTTGCCGAAAAACGGAGGGGAAACGAAAGAGCAAAACGATCGGGCGGTGAAAGAAAAAGCTCAGATAAGTTTCGTAAGGATGACAGATCCAATAAATTCGGAGGCAGCAGTGAAAAGAAAAAAGGTAAAAAGAAGAGTTTTAGATAAACCGGAATGATTGAATGACCTGCCTGTGATAGCAGGATATTGCACAACTTCTGAAATATCATTTAGAAGGAGTCCTCTGCCATAGGCATCTCTTCAGGAGACTGAGAAATCTCGTTCGATTTAAAGATATAGATTTCTCCCTAAGATCGAAATGACAGTCTTATAACAGCTCGGGTAGGCAGGTTGGATGAAGGATGAAAGATTTTAGTAGATTTTCATTTTGTGAAGGTATAAACTAAAATTTCTACGAACAGAATTATTTACAAGTTAAAAATAATTAACATGTTTCTGAAATTAGAAAAAATTAACACTGCATTAAACCAGCTAAAAGTTGATGCGAAACCACTTTGGGGTAAAATGTCCCCACAGCATATGGTTGAACATTTGATCCTGACTTTCAGGATTTGTAACGGAACAAAAGAAATTGAAATTTTAACTGAAGACAGGTTACTTCCTATTCAAAAAAGATTTCTTATGAGCAGCAGACCTCTTCCAAAATTATTTATTAATCCTTTGATCGGTGAGAATTTGCTGCCTTTAGAGTTTGAAAGTATAAATACTGCTAAAGAAACTTTAATTTTTGAACTTAACAAGTATGAAGAATATTTTAGATTAAACCCGGAATCAAAACCAGCTCATCCTGTATTTGGTTATTTGAACAAATCTGAATGGGATGTTTTCCATAAAAAACATTTCGAGCATCATTTTTCACAATTCGGAATAACTATTTAGTTGAAATCTTCTGCTGACTGAATTAATTTTGAAAATATAATTATTATAATAAAAAACGGAGTATTTATGGGACGAGGCGATAAAAGATCCAGAAAAGGTAAAATATGGAGAGGAACTTACGGCAAAACCAGACCCAAGTATCAAGCTCCATCAAAACCGCCGGCTAAGCCAAAGGAAAAAGAAAAAGCTAAATAGATTCAAAATGTAAAGGGTTCATCTTATTTTGTGATGAACCCTTATTTTTTTGAGTATAACCTAGTTGTTTATTTTATTAAGTAAACATTATCATCGCGGTTAGTATCAGGAATTATATTACTGCCTAATTCAATTTTGAATACTTTGCCATCAGTTTCATATTCAACAACAATTTCATCTTTTCCATCCTTCCATATCTCAGCTGTCTTATAAATAATACTTTCCTGATCAGTTTCATAAGTAAAATTTAATTGTACAGGAACAGGTGTGTTTCCTTTCTTTTTAACAGTTACGAAAAGTTTATTTCCATCTTCTTTAACTTCATTTATTGCAAGGTCAGGAAAACTATAATGATAAAACCATGGATTCCAGAACCAGGAAAGATCTTCACCGGCAATTTCATCAAATGTAAAAAAGAAATCGTAAGGAAGTGGATGTTTTCCGTTCCATCTGTTCATAAACTCCTTAAGCGCTCTGCTGAAAAGCTCATCGCCCATAAAATCTCTTAAGAACATATAAGCAATGCCGGGTCTGTTGTAAGCGGCATTACGGTATGTTGAACCGGTTAAATGAATAGATAAAACCATTGGTGGAATATCATTTTCGGTACCGGCAATTGTCTCATAAGCACGAATAGTTCCGTCGCGTCTTTCATAGCCGTATGGTTCCTGAAAATCAAATGGAAGCATTACAGCCCATCCCTCATCCATCCAGGCATACTTACGTTCGTTTGTACCCATATAAAAAGGCATATACTGGTGAGCAAGCTCGTGTGCTGCTAATCCAAGTGCATTTGCTTTTGATGACATTGAGCCGTTATTAACAATCATTGGAAATTCCATACCGCCGGAACCATTAAATACTACTGCAGAGGGATAAGGATAATTTACACCCGGAAGTTCATTTGAGAAATACACTAAACACTCTTTTGCTAATCGGGCAACTTCATAAAAATCTTTTGACTGCTCTCTGTATGCGGCAGCTACATAAACATTATTCCCGTTTTTTAATTTCAGATTAACTGCATCCCACAAATAGTGATCGCTGAATCCAAATGCAAAATCGGGTACATATTCAGCCCGGAATTTATAGGTGTGATTCTTATTATTTTGAAAGATGTTTCCCCTTTCCAGATCTTCATTAGTAATTATATTTACCACTTCATCTGAACCAAGTGCCGATTCATACCTGTCTAAATATTTCCTGGTCAGGATCTGTTCTGGATTCTGAAGCATTCCGGTTGCCCATACACCAAAATTTTGCGGAACAGTTATCTCAACTTCATAGTTGTTAAAATCGTTATACATTTCAGCAAAACCTGTATAAACATTTATATCCCATCCATCAATATCATCGTAAACAGAAACTTGCGGATACCAATAAGCTATAAATGCCGAAGTTGAATCGAAATAACCCATACGCCAGGTGCTTTTTGGGATTTCAAAATTGAAATCAATTTCCATCTCAAGTTCAGATGAAGGCGGCATTGGATTTTTCAGCACTATCTGATAGTTTGTTGCATATTCATTAATAAGCTGGCGGTCATTTACATTATATTCATCTCCGGCAACTTTAAGAGAGGATATTATTATACCATCAGTAAGCCAGTCATTATTGAACTGACCATCTCTTGGTGCACCGGGTTTCTGAATATTTTGATACAATCGCAGGTAAATTGATTTAAGTGTATCCGGACTATTATTGTAATAAATAATTCTGGATTTTCCTTCAAGCAATTTTTCTTTGGGATGAATTTGAATTTTTATAAAATAATCCGATAAGTTCTGCCAGTATTTTTCACCGGACATGCCGTTTAATGTGCGAGTGCCATTATCTACGGCTTTAAGAAAATTGCGCGGAATAAAAAGATCACTTTGCGCTATAATGCTTACTATAGAGAATAAAACAAAACATATAATGGTAAATAAGTACTTAATCATGATTCTTCCCTGAATTAAATATTTATTGATTAATCAAATAAACCCGAGGCAGTTCCCAGGCGGATTTTTCCAAAACGTTTGTAAGCTAAATCTGTTACTTCCCTTCCCCTAGGAGTTCTCTGAATAAATCCCTGCTGAATCAGAAATGGTTCATATACTTCTTCTATTGTGCCGGGATCTTCATTAACTGCGACCGACAATGTGTTCAGTCCAACCGGACCGCCTTTATACTTATCTATTATTGCTAAAATAATTTCTTTATCCATTTCATCCAGCCCGTATTCATCAACTTCAAGTGCTGTTAGTGCTTTCTTTGCAATTTCAACATCTATACTATTTTTATTTTCAAAGTCAGCAAAATCTCTTGTGCGTCTTAATAATCGATTTGCAATTCGCGGTGTGCCGCGTGAGCGTTTAGCAATTTCAACAGATGCATTTTCATCAATGCTAAGATTAAGAATTGAAGACGATCTTTGAACAATTACTTTTAATATATCGGAATTATAATAATCCAATCTGAACTTAATACCGAATCTGTCTCTAAGCGGTGAAGTAAGCATCCCTGCGCGTGTAGTTGCACCGACCAGCGTGTATTTCGGCAGACTTATTTGTACAGTACGGGCATTTGGTCCGCTGTCAATCATAATATCAAGTTTATAATCTTCCATTGCAGAATAAAGATATTCTTCAACAACAGGACTCAGTCTGTGTATTTCATCAATAAACAAAACAGAGTTTTCTTCAAGAGTTGTAAGAATTCCAGCCAGATCACCGGGTTTTTCAAGTACGGGTCCGGATGTTATTTTTAATTTAACATCCATCTCATTGGCTATAATGTGCGCAAGTGTAGTTTTGCCTAATCCGGGAGGACCTGTAAGCAGAACATGATCCAATGCCTCGCCTCTTTTCAGCGCTGCGGAAATAAATACATTAAGGTTATCAGTTATTTTTGATTGTCCGAAGAATTCATTAATTTTTTGCGGTCGAAGAGTTTGTTCAAACTTTTTTTCTTCGTTATTTATATCAGCTTCAGTATTTTTTGATTTTCTTGCCATTATCAGGTTACCAATTCTTTATTTCTGATTCTTAGTTTATTTATTACCCAAACCATAGTTGTCATTGTAACAATCATCGCCAGCGCTATACTTATTGTCTCGGGAGCATACATACTTTTCCCCCAAAAATGATTCAGTCCTTTATTCCACGCACTACCATATAGTATCATAAGATGAACAACATAAATCAATAAAGTATTTCTTCCCACTAATATAATTATTCTTGGTATAGTCTCAACGCTTATAGAAATAAAGGAAATCAGTGCGTTGAGAAGCAATACAAATCCCAATCTAAACGAGATAGTTAGAAGTGAAGTTGAAGAACGATCTAAACTGTATCCGAAAAAAACTGCCAGGTCGCCGCCGATATAAGAAATGAATAAAAGTATAAAACCAATTATAGATAATGTAAAACTGAATTTAGGAGATTTGAAAACCATAGGATTTTTTGCCAGATAACTTCCGAGCCCACCACCAAGAACAACATAACCAGCCCAGGGAAAAAGTGGAAATTGTGAACCCGTACCTGAATAAAAATAAGATGCTACCGGATGAGGAAAATAATTAGTCCAACTAATTTTTTGAAAAGCATCGGCGGGTAAGAAGAAGATTAGTGCAGCGGTGATAAAAACCACATAATCTCCAAACTTTGTTTTCTCAGAAAGATATGCCAGTATTAGAACAAACAGAATTCCAAAACCAATAAGGTGTAGCACATCAACTGCAAAGAATATTCTCCACTGAGCTTCTGAAACACTTGAAAAATCAATCAAAGTTGCAGTCGGATATCTTAACAAATACCCTATAAAAATTAAAAGTAAAACTCTTTTAAATCCTTTAAGAACACGAGGATTTTTTTCGAATGGTTCCCGGGCAAGTCGGAAAAGATAGGTGAAAGTGGTTCCGGCAGTAAACATAAAAATAGGGGCTGTCATTCCGCGCATAAAAAGCCATAAAGAATATGCAAGATTTTCATCAGTCCTTAGTGCAGGAGCAAGAAGAACATCAACGGTATGCCCCTGAACCATCTGGATGACAGCAAAAGCCCTCATCAAATCAATAAAGATTATCCTGTTTTTTTTTCCTGTTGTAACCATTAAAAAATGTTTAAACTTTAATCAGAATTGCCTCAAAAATACTTAAACCGGCGGTTAAAGAAAAAGCCCCGTAATCATATACGAGGCTTAACTAATAGTTAGTATTTAGTGTGATAATTACTTTTTATCGTCATCAACTACTTCATAAGATGCATCCTGAACATTGTCTTTACCATCTTCTGGTTTTCCTGAAGCCTGCTCCTGACCGGGCTGTGGTCCGCCCTGTTCCGGTCCTTGCTGTGAATAGAGTTGTGCAGCTATTTCACTCCAGGTTTTGTTTAATGATTCAGTAGCCGACTTAATCTGATCTGAATTATTGGTTGCAATTGCATCTTCAACTTTTTTAATTTCAGATTCAAGTCTTGCTTTTGCATCAGGATTAACTTTGTCCTTCAATTCTTCAAGCTGCTTTTTAGTCTGGAAGACAAGACTGTCAGCCTGATTTCTTATATCAACGGATTCACGTTTCTTTTTATCTTCGGCTGCGTGCTCTTTAGCATCGTTTTTCATTTTTTCGATTTCATTTTGGCTCAATCCGCCGGAAGAAGTAATTCTGATGCTTTGCTCTTTATTAGTGGCTTTATCTTTTGCACTAACGTGAAGAATTCCATTAGCATCAATATCAAAAGTAACTTCAATCTGCGGAACACCTCTTGGTGCAGGCGGAATTCCATCAAGATGAAATCTTCCTAATGATCTGTTGTCTCCTGCCATCTGACGTTCACCCTGAAGAACATTAATTTCTACTGAGGGCTGACTATCTGCAGCAGTTGAAAAGATCTCACTTTTCTTGGTTGGTATTGTTGTATTCGCATCAATTAATTTTGTAAATACACCTCCAAGAGTTTCTATACCGAGTGATAGCGGAGTAACATCGAGCAGCAGTACATCTTTAACCTCACCGGTTAGGACTCCACCCTGAATGGCTGCGCCGACTGCAACTACTTCATCCGGATTAACGCCTTTGTGAGGTTCTTTACCAAATATTTTTTTCACTAATTCCTGAACCATAGGAATTCTTGTTGAACCGCCAACAAGAATAACTTCATTAATATCAGAAGGTGATACACCTGCATCTTTAATTGCCTGCTCACAAGGTATTCTTGTTTTTTCAACAAGATCGTGAATTAACTGTTCGAATTTGGATCTGCTCAGGTTGATGTTCATATGCTTTGGTCCATCCTGAGTTGCAGTGATGAACGGAAGATTAACATCTGTTGAAGAAGATGAAGAAAGTTCAATCTTACCTTTTTCAGAAGCTTCTTTCAGTCTTTGAAGAGCCATAGGATCTTTTTTCAAATCAATACCTTCCTGCTTCTTGAATTCATCAGCAAGAAAATCAATTAATCTCTGATCGAAATCATCACCGCCAAGATGTGTATCGCCGTTAGTTGACTTAACTTCAAATACTCCGTCTCCCAACTGGAGAATAGAAATATCAAAAGTTCCGCCGCCTAAGTCATAAACAGCAACTGTGTGATCTGATGTTTTCTTGTCAAGTCCGTATGCAAGTGCTGCAGCGGTTGGCTCATTTATAATTCTTCTTACTTTTAATCCTGCAATTTCACCAGCGTCTTTGGTAGCTTGTCGCTGTGAGTCGTTAAAGTAAGCCGGAACTGTAATAACAGCTTCAGTTACTTCTTGCCCGAGATAATCTTCAGCAGTTTTTTTCATCTTTTGAAGAACCATTGCGCTTATTTCCGGCGGCGAATAAAGGCGATCTGTTATCTTTACTCTTGCAGTGTTTGCATCACCAGCAACCACTTCATAAGGTACTTCAGATCTTTCTTTATCAACCTCATTATACAATCTTCCCATAAATCTTTTTATGGATGAGACTGTGTTTTTGGGATTAGTTATTGCCTGTCGTTTAGCTGGCTGACCAACTAATCGTTCACCTGATTTTGTAAATGCTACAACAGAAGGAGTAGTCCTACCGCCTTCAGAATTCGGAATTACCACTGGATCATTACCTTCCATAACCGCTACGCAGGAATTTGTAGTTCCTAAGTCTATTCCTATTATTTTTCCCATTATATTTTTCTCCTTATTATTTTATAAACTGATAGAGTTGTGCAATGAAGGTGCCATAATATTAAAAATTTACTAAGTTATTTGATTATAATAGTTTAACAATTATTTGTAAATCTTTACTTGAAATTAATTCATTTAAAGATGCTGACATTATGTCAGCATTAATATAACTTTTGACATTTTTAATGACAGTTTTTCGATTTCTGCCTATATTTGCTTTTAGAGAAAAAGAGGTTTTTGTGTTCAATATTGAAGCATTTGATATAAAATTAAATACAGAATTTATAGGCAGAAATTTTGTTTACGCCGAAGAATTGAGTTCAACAAATTCATTTTTAGTAGATAAAAATTCCAACTACAATAACAATGGAACTGTTGTACTGGCCGAAAAACAATCTGCCGGACGCGGCAGAATGGATAGGACATGGTATAGTCAGAAAGATCAAAACCTTACTTTTTCAATTTTACTGAAGGGAAATAAAAAACTAAACAGCAGAATAAACCTTATAAATTTTGCAGCAACACTGGCTGTGGCAATGTCAATTGAAAATCTTTATCAGCAGCGTACACATTTAAAGTGGCCAAATGATGTTCTTCTTTCCGGTAAGAAAGTTTCGGGTATCCTAATTGAATCAACTTCCAGTGGAAGCAGGATAGAACGAATTGTTGTTGGTATCGGAATAAATGTTAACCAATCAATTTTTCAGGGCAAGTTTAATATTGAACCAACATCTATAAGAAATGAAATTAATGATATGGTTGACAGGGAAAGATTTCTTGCAGAGGTTCTTAATAATTTTGAATGGCTTCTGAACAAGGTTACCGAAAACGGCGAATTTATTTTGAAGGAGTGGCGTGAACGCTGTAATATGCTTGGAGAAAAAATTACAGTATCAGACGGCACTAAAACACAATACGGAATTTTTGAAGATATTGATGACTCCGGATTCCTGCTTTTAAAGACAAAAGAAAAGGTGGAAAGAATTCATTTCGGTGATGTAAGTATTGTTTAATAATTTAAAATAGAAAAAGCCGATACATTTCATCGGCTTTTATAATTAATTCCCGTAAATATCAGACCAGTAAATCCAAAACTCTAATAATTGTATCCCTGAGTTCTTTCCTGTGCGTTATCAAATCAACAAAACCATGCTCGAGTAAAAACTCTGATGTTTGAAAACCTGGTGGAAGGTCCTTTCCAATAGTTTGTTTAATAACCCTTGGACCGGCAAATCCTATTAATGCTTTAGGTTCGGCAATGTGTATATCACCAAGCATTGCATAACTGGCTGTTGTTCCGCCGGTGGTTGGATCAGTAAGAACCGAAATGTAAGGAACTCCTGCATCAGCAAGCCGGGCAAGGCGTGAACTGGTTTTAGCCATTTGCATAAGTGAGAAGGCAGCTTCCATCATTCTTGCTCCGCCGCTTTTAGAAATTATTATCAGCGGTGATTTATTCTTATAAGCCTTATCAATAAGTCTTGCGAGTTTTTCACCAACTACAGCACCCATACTTCCGCCGATAAACTGAAAATCCATACAGCCAAGCGCAACTTCTTTTCCATCCATCTTACCTGTTCCGGTGCGAACAGCATCATACAGATCTAACTTTTTAATGGTGTCAGCAATTCTATCAGAATATTTTTTTGTGTCTTTAAAATCAAGCGGATCAGCAGCCCGCATTTTTCGATCCATCTCTTTAAAGGAACCTTTATCCAGAAGAATTTTGATATAATCAGCACTTCCAATCCTAAAATGATGATCACATTTAAGGCAGGTCCATAAATTTAATTCGAGCTGCTTTTTGTGAATTATTTCACCGCACGAAGGACACTTTTCCCATAGTCCATCGGGCAGGTCTTTTTTCTGTGTATCAGGGGCAATATTGTCTTTTGATCTTTTAAACCAGGGCATTGTGTTTCTTTCAGCCTTCTATTTCGGCGTATAGTGTTAATATTGTATTTGGAGTTTCGGGATCATTAGATATTACAGTTAAAGTTCTGCTCATTCTACCTTTTCGTTTTGCAGTATCCAGTTCAACTTTTAATGTTGCTGATTCACCTGGCTTCAATTCTTTTTGACTAATCGAGGCAACTGCACAACCGCAGGATGACTTTACATCTTTTATATTCAATAATCGGGAGCCGTTATTAGAAAAAGAAAATGTATGTTGATAAACCTGACCTTCTTTAACTTTCCCAAAATTATGCTGCGAGTTGTTAAATTTAATTTTAGGTGCTTCAGATTTAGTTTGTTCCGGAATAATAACATTTGCTTTAATTGTTAGAACCAATTGCTGATTTGCCGGATCGTTTGTTGTAACGGTAACACGCTGCTGTTGAATTCCTCTTCTACCTTTTGTGTTAAAATTCACATCTACTTTGGTGGACTCACCGGGCTTAAGTTGGCTTTTTTCCGGTTTAGCCGCAGTGCATCCGCAGGAAGCGCGGACATCCATAATTTCAAGCAGATCACCACCGCTATTTGAAATTAGAAATGATGCTTTAACAATTTCACCCTGGTTAACATCGCCGAAGTCGTGTAATTTCTGCTGAACAACTGCTTTAGGTGCAATCATTTGTGCAAATGAAACTGATGAAAGCAAAAATAAAACTGCAAATATTTTATTTAACATTTTTCTTCTCCTTAATAATAAAATTTTTCAGATAAAATGGTTCAAGATTATCAATATCGTTTGTCTTAGTATTCTCACCAAAATCAACAGCCCATTGAGCAACAAATTCCGGTTCCGGTGAGCTTGTTAATGGTTTACCAAATGCGTTTCCGAACTTTTTATGCGATTTTTCCAATAAAGCCAGTTCAGAACTTTGCCTGATTTTTAATTCTTCTGTAAATATATAATTATTCATTTTAACATGAAACTTAGCAAAATATACTTCTTCTGTGTTCACTTTATTAGCTATAACAATCTCCTCATCCTCAAATAATGAAGCTGCCTGTAAAGCTAATGCTTCAAATGTTGGTACAGGTATAATCGGGATTGCTAATCCAAAAGCCAATCCTTTTGCAGCGGACATTCCAATTCTCAAACCGGTAAACGAACCAGGCCCTTCTGAAACGGCAATTGCATTTATATCCGGTTTCTTTATGTTGGCAGTGGTAATTACCGAATCAATAACTTTAAAAAGCATTTCTGAGTGAGAGTGCTTTGCGGCCACTTTTGCAGAAAAAAAATTTTCTTTACTGAAATAAATACAAGCGCCGCAAATTAAATCAGAAGTTTCAATCGCAAGAATAGGTTTATTCATATATAACAAGTTTAAATACTCGACTTAGGTTATTATCAAATTCTATATTAATCTCTATCCTTTTCTTTGGTAAGATATCCCGAAAAAGTTCTCCCCATTCAATAAAAGTTATTGAGCTATTATTGTTCAGATAGTCATCAAAACCGATATCATATAATTCATTTATTGAATTTATCCTGTAAAAATCAAAATGATTAATGTGAAACTTGCCATTATGCTCATTTACGATAGCGAAAGTTGGGCTTACAACATTATGAATTCCCATTACAGAGCAGACACTTTTAATAAAGAATGTTTTTCCTGCACCAAGATTTCCATTTAAGATAACAACTTCTCCTCCTTTTAACGAATTTGCAAATTCATTAGCAAGATTTTCAGTGTCACTCTCTGTTCGACAAATTCTTTCAGACGGAAAAAACATTTTATTTCGGTTCCATTGTTACAACAGGAAGTATCATTTCTTCCATTGAAATACCGCCGTGCTGGAATGTGTCTTTATAATGAGATAAGTATTTATGATAGTCAGTCGGATAAACAAAATAATAATCTTCTTTTGCAATAATATAGTTTATAGTTACTCCGCGTTTAGGCAGTTTATATTCCATCGAGTTTTTAATATACACAGCATGTTTTTCATCTGCCTTAAGATTTCTACCGTATTTAAAGCGCAGATTGGTGGAAGCTTCACGATCTCCCAGAACTTTTGCACCCCTCAGTGAACGAATGCTTCCATGGTCCGTAGTTACAATTATCTTAATATCTTTAAACCCAGCTAAAGTCCTTAAAGTAGAAAGAAGTGATGAATGCGTAAACCAGCTGTTAGTTAATGACCTGAATGCCGATTCGTCCGGCGCAATTTCTTTTAATAAATCGGAGTCAGATCTGCCGTGCGCAATCATATCCAGAAAATTCACAACCACGGCAGTAAAATGATTCGATTTATATGAATGAATATTCTGTTCAAAATTTCTTCCAACCTCGGGATCAATAATTTTCAGATATTTTAAGTCATTACGCAGCTTAATTCGCTTTCTATCCAGCAATAACTGCAATAATTCTTTTTCATGTTTATTCATGCTTCTTTCATCTTCATCATTACCCTGCCAAAGAGTTGGATAATACTTTTCAATATCCAGCGGATAAAGACCACTGAATAAACTGTTTCTTGCATAAGGAGTTGCCGTAGGAAGTATTGAATAATAATAATCTTTTTTAATGGTAAATAACTCACTTAGATGTTCCTCCATTACCATCCATTGGTCTAACCGAAGACAATCAAGAACAAATAAAAACACAGAATTATTATCCTGTTTCAAAACATCTAATACATATTTTTCAACGATCTCGGTGGTTAATGTCGGCACTTCAGGGTTGGCCTGATTTGTTATCCAATGACGATAATTATTTTCAACAAATTTAGAAAATTCTTTATTAGCTTCTTTAAACTGGTCAGACAGGGTTTGTTTTAATCCAACTTCGGGATGCCGATCAAGTTCAATAGACCAGTTGACTAATTTAAGATAAATGTTTAACCAGTCATTATAATCCATACTGCCCATAAGTGATCTGGAAATTTCGTTAAAATCCTGAAGATAATCTTTAGCGGCATATTCTCCTGATATTTTTTTACCTTCAAGAATTTTTTTACATACTAACAGCACCTGGCTTGGGTTAACAGGTTTAGTAAGATAATCTCTTATTTTTCCGCCAATTGCTTCATTCATTAAAGATTCTTCTTCCGACTTAGTGATCATAACAACCGGAAGGTTAGGTTTGAACTCCTTGATTTTTGCAAGAGTCTCTAATCCGCCCATACCAGCCATCATTTCATCTAGAAACATAAGATCATAGTTGGTATTTCTAACCATAGAAACGGCATCTTCACCGTTAGTAGCTGAATCAACGTCATAGCCTTTTTCACTCAGAAAAATTATATGCGATCTTAATAATTCAATTTCGTCATCAACCCAGATAAGTTTTTTGTTCATTATTTTTTCTTTCTTTCCAATTCTAATCTATATTTTTCGGTTCAGAAAATAAAACATTTTGGTTATTGATTATTTATTTGACACAGGTTCAGTTTGCTGATAAAACTTTTATAAGCATCTTTTTGATTTGAGTTCTAAAATTATATTGACTGAAAGCAACCAGCAAAATTAATCATTTTTCATTGAATCGTTAAATAAACAATCTGATTAATAAACTATTTGTTTGTTCAGCACTAAGTTTTAATGTTAATCCATAAAATATGCTGATGCAATAAGTTAGTTGATAATGATATTAACATCAAGTCCGGCTTCATTAGTCGTAGTAGGCGGAATGCGTGAGGCGCCTTCAGGTTCAACTGTTGATCGTTTATAGAATATACTGAGTGTAACTTTAGCACTGATTGTATATTTAATTCTTGGTTCAATAGTTACACGCGCTGTTCCATCCTGCGGAATACCCTCTTCGGTAAAATTGGCCATCTCATATCGTATAGTTGAATTTTTAGCGCTTGTATATGATAAGCTGAATTCAATATCGTTTTGCAGAGACACTCCAAAAAGAGGCAGTTCAAATCCGGTTTTTGAATAGTTTATTGTAAATCCAATATCACGTGAAAAAGTTTCGTTAATATTGGAAGTGGTGATGCCAAGATCAAAACTTGTGCGTGTAGAATATTGAACACTGCCCATTAAATTACCACCCCATAACTGACCGAACGTCATATTAACTCTTGCCAGCGGAGCAAAGGCATAATCAATTTTTTGGGTTTGCACCTGTTTTTCACCATCCGGTGAAAGTTTCCATCCCTCTGTGTAGTTTGAAGAATATGAGTGCTCTAAAGAAACTCTTGTAGCAATAGATTCAAACAATGGTAATTTTTCTAAACCATCCCAGGTTATTCGCCAGTTAGGTCTTGGAATATATCTTGAGAACTCCTCGAGGAATCCAAGACGCGCAAAAATCGGGAAGGTTTCAAATCCCTGGATAAATGCTTCAGATAAACTTGAAGCAGCATCCGGCGAATCAGGATTATAGAGTTCATTCACTCTTTTTATTCCGCTGTTAAAAACACTTAAAAACAGTGAAGGCGGCAGTGATAGAAACGACCTGTTCAAAGTTCCCGTTGAATTGATATTCGATACAAAAAGATTACCCTGATCATCAGTAGATATTGTTGTGTTTTTATTCAGAGACCAGCCGACTTTCCAATTAATATCAATTTTAGCTCCTTCCCATAGAGGTCTGGAAGTTTTTAGATCAAAACTATTTTTTTGCTGAAACACATCGCTGAGATTAGTTCCTGCCTGTCGCACCCTTGGTCCTACATCATCAGAAAGGCCTAACATAAATGCTCTGCCCGGTCCCTCTTTATCACTATGTATGAAACCCCAAAAATTATTAAAGCCGGATCCGGTTGCCTGAAGACCGGACTTTGATAATGTATTATCGTTGTTAAAACTTATGTTAATATTTTCATAATCGAACAGGATTGTTTTAACGGCAATTTTAAGAAACCCAAGTGCTCTGGAAAGCGAACCTGGTTTATCCTCAACCACAATACTGTCAGTTTCAGTAATGGTTCCGGTTACTGCCTTACCGGTACTGTCTTGAACAGTTAATAAAAATTCACCCTGCTCTTCAGGTTTTTTGGTTTGCTCTACTTGAGTTTGTCTTCCTTTATTACGCTGGTTAGGCTGAGTTTTTGTAACTGGTGGTTCTTCTGCGAATAATGGATCGAATAGTGCTTTTAACCTTAAAGTTAAAGTTGCTGAAGACTTATTAGAAAAACCTGCACTCCTGCCAAGTTCAACTTGCCTAAAATCATTATTCCATTGATAGCCGGCAGAGTAATTAGCTGTTACAGTAAAATATCTGTTAATATCCCATAGTGATGGAAGTCTTGGATTAGTTCTGAAATCGATATTCTGCTGATATCGGAAATCTCTTCCAAAGAAGATACCATTAAATATATCATTCCATATCTTACTTTCTGAACGGGGATTTCCATCAATATCCGTTTCAAGATATGCAAGAGAAGAAGATATGTTAACATTATAATTTGTAGAAAGATTTAAGAATCCTCCTTCAGTAATTTTCCAGTTAAAATTAAATCCGCGTGAAGCTTGAAAATCTCTGGACACAATTTCATTCGGTTCAGTAAGCTGTCCGCCAATTCCAACTGTTGGTCTGGTTATACTTGAGCTTTGATTTCTTTTTGCTGTTACATTAGCAGCAATACTTTGCGGTGTGAAATAAACTTTTGTTTTACTGTAATCGGTTAATAATGCAAACAAAACCCCAAGTACAGGTATATCAACAGGTTCAAAGTAATAGTCCGGACTCAGATTAATTGCATAGTTCATATTTGCATTCCATACCCAGCTTTTGCTTACAAGAGTGGTCGGATTACGGCTGAAATTTTTGTTGTAGTTAAATCCAAACGTAAGTGCATTAAATGTATCTCTTATCAGCCACCATTTGGTTGGTACTTTAATCTTGATATTAGAAGCAGACCAGGAATCTGAGACAGTTAAGGTTTGCGTTTCAGACCGCAGGTCGTCGGCTGTTTTATTGGTTCTCAGTGAATCAACCTGATTATTGGCTTCAAGTTGTCTTACGGCTTCATCTACTCTTACATCAGATCCCGGTATGTATAAAGGTTTGCCAACCTGTTCTGTATGTGAATAAGAAAGTCGTAAATTACTTTCGGGTAGGCTAAGAGGGACTAGTTTGAGCAGATTAACATCTGTTGAAACCGACCAGTTATTTGATTCAACCCTTGACCCAAACCTATCCTGAAGTCTATGAAAGTAAGGGTTCCGTTCACTCATATTGAAGTTAACGGTCATTAAATCTGCAAGTTTTATTGAAGTATTAACAGAATAAGCCCAGCCTGGTGAGTCGTCTGCACCAATGACTCTTAATTCATTTACCCAAACTTCACCTGCTAAATCTCCCTGGTTGAATGGCGTATCCAGATTATAAATACCAACTGATAAGAACTTAACAGATGTAAGAGTAGGATTACCTTTTAACCGATAAAAATGACCTGGTCTTCCCGGAACGGGTACTTCAAGAATTTGACTGATTGAATCTCTTCTCTGCTGTTTAATGGCAGTAAGCTGATCAAATAAAATACTTATTTCGTTCCAGCCCGGTTCAACAGGTTGACGATATTCATAATAGTGATTGGTATCTCCGCCGAATCTGAAATAAACTTCAGCAGAATACTCCCCGGTATTTATATCAGTATATGATACTGATCCGGGTACAGCATTCTGGTCGCCGTGAATAAATAATTTCATTTCTGTATAGTTGAAAACATCAAGCGGTCTGAATAAATACTTTACCGCTTCTCTTGATTCGCCATCGGGCAGACCGTTAAGAATAAGATTGAGTGATTGTTCATTACGGAATATTTCTTCATCAGGTCTTGTTCTGTCTCTTTCCTGAAATACTCCCGGGGGTGACTGATATTCAGGATTTTCTTCAAGGCTTACAACCGAAATTGAAAGAATTGAATCCTCGGCGATTAGTTTCTGCCATTGGCTCCCAACAAGATTAAAATCTGTTATTTGAAACCACAACCATTCAGGAACGCCTTCGGTATACATTCTTATATATTCAATCTGCGTAAACTGAGGGTTTCCAATTTCCATCATAAAATCTTTAATAGGCACTCTGTATAAATACCATCCAAACTCAGTTAATCCGCCGCCGGCAATAAAAGGGTTGGCTTCACGGTTTGTATCTAACGGTATTTCATATCTGAAATAGCTGTTTACCTGGTCAAGATTTCCATTTCTGTTCAAATCCTCTGTGTCAGGAATTAAGCCTATATCTGTAAGAACAGCATTTCCCTGTGTGCCATTTATACTATAATAATCAAAGGGATGGATTGCATCATTGCGTAGGAAGAAAAAGTTATCACCGGCAGGATCTGCTTTTGTAGAACCATACAAAGCCGTTTCCTGCTCATCAGTTAACATATCCAGTCCCAAATCCTGTATTTCCGGTTGGGTAATTGTCTCATTATTAAAAATATCCTCAGTATCGAGTCTATTGTTAGGAATAACATCTTCACTTATTCTTCCAAGATCGATATATAGTTTTGCGCTGTCAGGTGCTTTTTTAATATTCAGCCAGAATTCGATGAACTCAACGTTTTCTTCAACAAGATTGCTTGCTGTTGAAGAAAGGACTTTCATATTTCCGCCCCAGCTCTTTGTTGGGTCAGAAAGTTCAGGAGTTCCATTGTACGTTCCGGGCGAATCAGGTAGAAATACATAATCCATTACAGTAACCTGCTGATCGGAGCGTGCAACTTTTTTCCTATCGCCATAAATCTGTTCAACAGTAACGTCTGAAGGAGTTCTTGTAAACCAGAAAGTTTTACCTTTGTGATCCATCTTCTCCTGTCGACTTAAACCAGGTAAAAATGTAAGTGAATCCGGCGGACTTAAATCTCTCCAGGATGTATAAGCAACGCCAATAGGAATTATTCTTTTAGCTCCTTCAAAATCATCTATGTAAGCAATGCTTTTTCCGCCATCGGATAAAACTGTACTTTTCTTTGTATTGGGATCGGGATCAATATATGCATACTCGCCTGTTAAACTGAATGATGACATTTCACGGGTAGAAAAAATATTATCAATAGCTTTGGTAACAAACGGAAGATCAGCCTGAGTTGAAAAATCCAGTCCGTAAATTGTGTTACTTAGTGGCTCTTCGCCAATTCTTACTTTATCACTTAATGTTTGCTGATTTAAGTTTAAAATTGAAAAACCAAGTTTTGTTTTATTGGAGAATTCATAAATACCTCTTGCACCAAGCAAGGTTTTGGATGCTAATGCAAAAAGATCATTTTGTTCGTATGTAATTTTTAGATCGGCACCGGGTACAAGTGCAGCATCATTTCTTATTGTTAATGTTCCGATATTATAATCAACTGAATAATCTACATTAGGAGTAAGTTCGCGGCCATTTAACAAAACCCTTACCGAATTTTCAACTACATTAAATCCAAGCTGATATGTTGATGTTGCATCTCCTGAGCTTTGTCCAACAAGCCGCCATTTGTCTTTTATTTTATCCTGCCGGGCAAATGTTTTAGTAGTATCATAAATGGATTGATATCTGAATTGATCGCTTAATTCTACGGGAAGATCATCACCAAAGGGCTGAAGAAATGGAAAAACGATTTCTCCCGTAACCGGGAAAATTGTTATGCCGGGCCTGTAATCAAACTTGCTATCGGGATTCGGCTGTGAACTTGCATCAAGCAAATCGAGACCAAATGCATTTAAGAACCTTACAGTACCGCTGCCTGTACCCTGAACTTCTGTAACCGCCTCACCGCCTTCAATCTCGTACTGAATATTAAAATCAAATCCATCCGGTTTAAGATTTCTTGAACCAATTGGATAAATATTTTTTAACTGAAGCTGCCAGGCTGTTGTATAGATTGGCTGTAAGTTTTTTGGTTTTACAAGTTTTAAAATCAATCTTTTTGAAGTATCAGTATTGGCGGGTGTTAAAAACTCACCGAATACTCTATCATCAGCGGCACCCTGACCGTTTTCTGTTCTGAATGCAACTGCAATTATATCCTGATCATTAAGTGCTGTTTTAAACGTTATAAATCCTGTTTCCGGATGCAAGGTATAATCAACGTCGGGTGTTAGAAGTAAAAATCTTGCTGATTCCTGTTCACCAGGTGTTGGATTTTCAATATCTGCTCTTAATGATTCGTCGTAAGTATCATTTATTCCAATATCCGGTAAGTCTATGTAAGCGTTTGCAAATCTTTCTTTGGATTTATCGGGTGTAGGTATGTTGATTGACTTCCACACCTGGATATCTTTAACAAAATAAGCATTTACAATTTCCGGGGTTGGTCTTCCAAAATACCTGTTAAATAAATTTAATTCAGGGCTGGCATAAGCTATGTCAAGGAAATAGTGGTTAGTAGAATAATCGTAAGCTCTTATTTGGAATTCCTGTGTGGTTGTTCCGCTTGATACAGATACTTCTTTTGTTTCACCTTTCTTCTGTGATGCTAAAGTTGTAAGTGTAAACGGACCCATTTTAAACTGTGCTTTTAAACCAAACAATGCCTCACTGCCGCCAATCAGAGGAGATGTTTGCAGGGTAACATTACCGGCTTCTATGCTCTGAATTATTTCATCATCATATCCGGTGTACTTAATCTTAAGCTGATTCTCATATTCAAAAGTTCTTTCGGTATTCCAGTCTGCAACAATATTAAGTTTATCACCTATAGTTCCGTTAACGTTGATCTGTACCTGCTGTTTAAAGTCCGGTTCATTTCTGGTATTTCCTAAACGGGAGGCCGTAACACCTTCAGTGGTTTCATTTCTCCAGGCACCTCTGATCTGAACCTGACCGCCGATTCTTAAGCTTATTTTCGGTTCACCAAAAATGCTTAGCACACCAACACTTGGCAGCGGTATTTCAAAATCAGTAAAGCTTTTTATTAATTCGCCGAGTCCAACCTTTGAATCTTTTAATTCATATTTATAGCCGAGTTCTTCCCAGAGTTTTCTTTCACGGAGTTTTATTTTCTCCTGAACATATTCTTCAAGTGGTAAACGCAATAAAATTTTTGAGTCATTACCCGCTGTAATTTCGCGGATCTCAACAAACTGTCCTGTAGAATCAATGGTAACTTTGCGTTGTTTGAGGGTTTGCGAAGGTTCAACAAAAAATTTAGATTTTTTCTTCTCCCTTAGCTTAACAAACGGATAATCCTCGCGCTGATACCTGAAATGCTCAAGTCTTCCTGTTGAATCCACAGCCATCCAGTCTACTGTAGCTGTATCTTCAGGAAGAATGAATGGATCGATAAGTGAATCCGGAATGGATGTTGAATCTTCAATTACTGATGAATCGGGTAAAATAGTTACTGGTATTGAATCCGGTTCAATTTTTTCTTTTCCGGAATCCGGTGGTGAGTCAAATGTTAGTATCAGATCATTAATATTACCTGAAGAAGATTTTTCCGGAGTATTATCTGGATGTGTTTTGGAATCGGTATTAATATTAACAGCTTCTAAATAGGAAAGATAGGCATTGAGCCACAATTTAGAGTTTAGCTCTGTACCCTTTTTAGAGTTAAAACCAAGATTGATACCCGCATAAAAAAATATTGCCGCAAAAAATAATAAGCGGAATATCTCTGAGAGTAGATTTAATATTTTACGTTTGATAAAATTAACCTAAGAGAATTATTAAGACCGTAGAAATGAATCGATAAGTTTCTCCTTTTCTTTTATTTTCGACGTAAAAAATTAGATAAAATGATTCTGAATATCAACGGAGAAATAATAACTTTTTTAACCTTATGTTAAATTATCAGAAGTTTTTGAACAATTTAAGGTATTTATTTTTCTCGGTCTAATTGATGCCTTATAGTTTAAACTTTAGCGGCATAATCTTTTTATCACTTCTTTATGTTCAGGAAATTCTTTTAACAGCTTATCGCATTCAGCCATTTCAAAATCCTGGAAATCAAATCCGGGCGAAACCGTGCAGCCTACAAGTGCAAAAGATTTTTTATCAACAAGTTCAGCCGCAAACCAGCAATTCTTTTTTACTGCCGCTTGAAAAAGTTCACCTTCGCTTATAGTTCTGCCGAGAATAATTTCAGAAAAACTGCCATCTTCACCTATTACTGAAATCTTAACAGCAGAACCATCATAAAAATGCCAGAGCTCATCTGACTTAATTCTATGAAATGATGAAATGTCATTCCTCTGAAGTAAAAAATAAATTGAAGTCGAAATATTTCTGTTACCTTTAAAACTGCCGGGAAAATTTTCTGCAAGTATAATCTCACCAGCTCTGTAAATTTCTCTGTAGTATCCGCCTTCCGGGTGCGGCAGAAGCTGAAGTTTATCTATATAGTAGTTAGCTTTTTCCAACATTGTTTCTTTTCCGTTCATTATAGAAAGTAAATTTACAGGTTTTTGAATTTAGGAGTGCTTCGGCTACTAATCTGCCGCTTTTAACAGCGCTCTCAATCGTTGATGGCAGCTCCGTGTCAACCCAATCACCTGCAATAAAAAAATTATCAAGACCTGTTACAACTGATGGACGCGAGTCCAGAATAGTATCAGATGGAACAAAAGTTGCACGCTTTTCTTTTATTACCTGGAAATCATTAATCATATCTCTGGTGATATTTACAAACTTATTCAATTCACGAATGATAAGTTCAAATATCTCTTCCCTGGTTTGCTCCATTAAATAATCTGCGTCACTAATAACCAAAGTAAGGTGAGTCTTTTTATTGAATATCCAATGCACAGAAGAGTTGATCAATCCGTAAAACTCCTCTGTAAATGAATTATCCTTAAGCCACAGGTGAACAGTTAAAATAGATGAATATCTTAAATCAGGTTTTTTATTTAAGACAGAAACCGGAATAAGTTTTTGTAATGCGTAATATGGTATTGCTGAAATAACGCAAGCAAAATCAGCAATGCTGCCCTGGTCTGTTTGAACTTCTACAATATTTTTATCTTTAATCTTAAATCCGGTTACAAGATGTGAAAGCAGAACAGAAGATTCTTTCGTTTCAAGGAAATGCTGTGCCTGGTTACAATATGTTTCGGATAATCCATACTTGGGAAGAATGATTCTTGATGAAAGCTTATTTTTAAAAAATATTTCTTTAAGCACATCGGCAAACGTTTTTGCAGAAGCTTTTCTTATGCCTATATTGAGTGCTCCGATTGCTATTACTTCCCAGAATGCTTTGTTAATAGTTTCATTTTGTTTTTCTTTCTTTAGCCATTCCTCAACACTCATACGACTTAATTCTTTATCAGAATAAGCAATTATTTTAAGAAAGAACTTCAGAATTTTTAACCGGTCGCTAAAATCAATAGCCTGATAATTTAAGATTCCTAATAAAAGATTAAATGGATGAGGAAGTGAAACAGTTTTGAGTTTTATCTGAGTAAAACCTTCCTTTAAAAAATTAATTTCCAGAGCAGGCTGGTAAATAAGCTTATCTTGTGCGCCAATTATTTTCATAAAATGAAAAGTTTCGCGGTAGCATCCCATCATAATATGCTGACCGTTATCGATTATTGTTTTACCATCTTTAGCAAGAAATGAGTAAGCTCTTCCTCCGAGCTTAGGTGAGGATTCAAGAAGATCAACTTTAATATTTTTATTGGCAAGATGAACCGCGGTGGAAAGCCCGGCAAATCCGCCGCCAATAACAATACATTTTTTCATTAATAAACTAAACTATACTTTGCCCAAACTCCAACAGCAATTCCGGCTTTTTCAACTGTGGAAACCCTTATATTTTTATTATAAACATCATATTCCTCGGCAATAATTTTTTCAAGCATTTTGTAATATATATGCTGCATTGCACGTGCGGCAAACATGGTTTTCTTATCATCAAGATCAAGGTTTTCAGTGGCCTGTTCAAAATACCACTTTGCCCTTCCCACCTCATAAGTCATCATATCTTTAAAGTTATCATTATAAACTTTATTTATAATTTCTTTTTCAGAATAATTAAATCTTGTAAGATCATCCTGAGGTAAATAGATTCTTCCGTTATCAGCATCTTTGCTTATATCACGCAGTATATTTGTAAGTTGAAGTGCAATGCCAAGGTTAACAGCAAAATCTTTTGTGGATGGATTTTTATAACCAAAAATTTCAATACACATTAATCCCACAGTTGAAGCAACCCGGTAGCAATATACCTGAAGATCATCAAATGATTTATACCTGTCTTTCTGAAGATCCATTTCCATCCCCTTGATGAGTTCAAAGAAAGGATCGAGGGGAATGTTAAAGCTGGAAATTGTTTTACCAAGTTTGTTCAGCAATGGATAAACTGATTTACCCGAAAAAGCTTTTTCAAATTCAATGCGCCATCTGCGGAGTTTTTCATATTTAACATCGGCAGATTCAATACCATCATCAACAATATCATCGGTCTTACGGCAGAAAGCATATACAGTATTCATTGCATCCCGTTTTTCAGCGGGCAGCAGATTGAAAGCATAGTAAAAACTGCTTTTACTTTTCTTTGCTATTTCCTGTGCTGTCTCTATCATAAAATAAAATTAATTTTTAATTGATTTTAAAAGTATTCTTATAAAATCTTTTTTAGTTAATGAAGGACGATTATACAATACGTTATAATTATTTTTACGGATTTTGTTAAGGATTTCTTCACCACCTGCAACAGTCCATTTTATTTCATATTTAAGTCTGCCGTTAAGATAGCTGAAAAGGTTTTTGCCTTCATAAAATAAAGAGGAAGCTCTTTCAACATTATGTTTAACTAACGCCCTGAAATTATCATTTATTTTTCTATTCTCAAACATTTTTTCGCGGATTTCGTACTTCTCCAGTTCATTTTGCGGGTAGTAAATTCTCCCCTTTTTATAATCCCGATACGTATCCTGGTAAAAGTTAGTAAGCTGCAAAGCCGTACAGATTTTATCGGAAAAGTAAAAAGCTTTTTCATCACGGATATTGAATAATTCAAGCAGTAATCTGCCGACAGGATTTGCTGATCTATTGCAGTAATCAAGAACTTCATCAAAATCATAATATCTTTTTATTGTTACATCCTGCCTGAATGCTGAAAGAAGATCTGTAAAGTAACTGATTGTTAAATTTCTATTTTTAATTGTAACAGAAAGAGCGTGAGAGAATTCACAATCAATCTCACCGGCTAAAGCGTCAAGAAATGCTTTTTCAAACTCGGCAAGAAGATTCAGTCTTTTTATTTCACTCATTTCTCCCTCATCGGCAATATTATCTGCTGTTCTGGCAAACCAGTAAATAATAGCGACATCATTTTGTAAATATTTTGGGATAAGAAAAGAAACTACCGGAAAATTTTCGTAGTGCTCTTTTGCAAGTTCTCTTGCTTTGAGATATGTTAGTTCTAATTCTGTCAAATGATAATAAAATTGTAAGAATAAGAATTATTTTACAACCTAAAATAATTTGGATTAGACAGCGGAACAAACAAAATCTACATTTTTGATTTATGATTTTTTGTATTTTTGCATAATAGTAAAGAAACAAGGATATAAAGTGGATAACGAAACATCTTATATAGAACAATTTTGGGAATCAATTAACAAGCCGTTTTTTACACTCGGTAATTTTGAGTTAACACTGTGGAGTGTGTTTTATCTGCTTGTTCTGTTGTTCCTGTTGTTTTATGTAACTGCTAAATTGCGTAAATGGCTTGTCTACCAGGTTCTTGCAAAAAGCAACATTGAGCTTGGTGTAAGAATAGCAGTGGGGACTATATTAAGATATGTTGTTGTTCTAATCGGGTTATTTATTATTCTGCAAACATTTGGAATAGATTTAAGCTCAGTTACTATTCTTGCCGGTGCACTTGGTGTTGGTATTGGTTTCGGTCTTCAGAATGTAACAAATAATTTTGTAAGCGGCTTAATAATTTTATTTGAAAGACCAATTAAAGTCGGCGACAGAATTGAAGTCGCAGATATTACGGGTGATGTTACTAAAATATCTATGCGCGCTACAACTATTACAACTAATGATAATATATCCATTATTGTTCCGAACTCAGAATTCATTTCATCAACCGTTATAAACTGGAGTCATACAGACAGAGATATCCGTCTTAATATTCCGGTTGGCGTATCTTATAATGAAGATCCGGAAAAAGTGAAGAATGTTTTACTTGAGGTGGTGGATGCAAACCAAGGTGTATTACAGAATCCTAAACCAGATGTACTTTTTGATGAATATGATGACTCATCGATAAATTTTAGTTTAAGAGTATGGACAAGTGAATATATCAACCGACCTGGAGTTTTAAAAAGTCAGCTTTACTATGAGATTTTTAAGCGGTTCAGAAAAGAAGGTATAGAAATTCCGTTCCCGCAAAGAGATATTCATATAAAGAATACCGAATTTACTATAAAGAAAAAAGAATAAACTTTCTTTAGTGTTTTGTCATTTCAAAGTCTTCAGGATCATAGCCCTGATCTTTAAGAATTTGAAATATTTCATTCATAGTATCAGTATCCAGCTGCGGAGTGCGGCTTAATACCCAGCCATATTTTCTGTTTGGAGTGCCAACTATAACCCACTGGTAATCTTCATCAAGTCCTATTATCCAGTAATCACCCCAGAACGGCCGCCAGCCAAGAATACTAAAGAAGCTTACTTCCAGTTTTGCATTTGTATTTTTATCAACAATTCTTGCAATACCTTCAGCATCATCTTTGTTCCCATTTTTTTCAAAACAGGAATTGATCACATCAATTCTTCCATCATCCCTAAGTTCATATTCTGCAGTTGTACCACTGACACAATGCTTCTGGAAACGATTAGGGATTTTTGTTATTTCGTACCAAACTCCTGCATATTTTTTCAGGTCAACTTTTTCAACTGTCCGCGGCTGATCCTGTTGAGCAAAAACACTAAATGGTATTGCTATAAATAATAAGAATAAAATTGTTTTCATATCAGTTACTCACTTTTTCAAATGTAAACTGAATAATTTTGAATTCAGTTCAAAAATAAAGACCCCTGCTACGGTAGACAGGGGTCGAATGATAATTAAAATAATCCTGAAGAATAATTATCACATCTGCTTCAATTCATTTGTCAATTTAACCATCGCATCTTTAGCATCACCGAAGTACATCAATGCGTTAGGATAGAAGAATAATTCATTATCAATTCCTGCATAACCAACATTTAGTGATCGTTTGTTTATGACTACTGTTTTCGCATAATCAACATTAAGAATCGGCATTCCGTAAATCGGACTTGAAGTATCGTGTCTAGCAGCAGGATTAACAACATCATTAGCCCCGATGATAATTGCTACATCAGTGTTCGGGAAGTCATCATTTATATCTTCCATAGCAAGAAGTTTATCATATTCAACCTGTGCTTCTGCTAAAAGTACGTTCATATGACCGGGCATTCTTCCGGCAACAGGATGAATAGCAAAACGAACTTTTATACCTTTTTTCTCAAGAGCATTCATTAAGTCCCTTACCGCATGTTGAGCTTGTGCAACAGCCATTCCGTAACCTGGAACAAAAACTACACTACTTACAGAATCAAGAAGCATTGCAAGTTCTTCTGCGTCAACAGATTTAACCTGACCTTTTGGTGATGAACCAGCTGGTGCAGGACCTTCCGAACCGGCACTTGCCCAACCTCCAAGAACAACATTCATCAATGATCTGTTCATACCGCGGCACATAATCATTGTAAGAATTAATCCTGAAGCACCAACAAGCGCACCGGCAATTATCAGCATATTGTTTGCAAGTACAAATCCTGTCATTGATGCTGCAATTCCGGAATATGAATTGAGTAATGAAATAGCAACGGGCATATCTGCACCGCCAATCGGCAATACAAGTAGAACACCCAGCAGCAATGAAACTGCTATAATACCGAGTATAATTTCAATTTCAGATGGATTAATTACCACGAAAACTCCTGCAGCAAAAACAGCAAGCAACAGAAATGCATTTAGCGGATGCTGAAGCGGATACTTAACTACTTTTCCGGTAACTATTCCCTGAAGTTTTCCAAACGCGATCAATGAACCCGTAAAGGTTACTGATCCTATCAGAATACTTAATACTATGGTGGCAGTTGTAGATATTTCAAACTCACCGGAGCCAAGGAATAATCTGTCATACTCTGCAAAAGCTACAAGCGCTGAAGCACCGCCGCCAAATCCGTTAAGCAAGCCAACCATTTGCGGCATTCCTGTCATCTGCACTTTAAGTGCAAAAACAGCACCTATTGCCGAACCAACTATTGCACCCAGAATAATTAGTTCATAACTGATGATTCTCTGATCAATTAAAGTAACCACAATTGCCAGCAGCATTCCAAGAGCAGATAGCTGATTGCCCTGTCTGGCTGTTTTGGGAGAACTTAATTTTTTAATTCCAAATATGAAGCAAACAGAAGCGACAAGGTAAATAAGATAAGATACAATTTCCATTTTTCACTCCTATTTCTTCTTAAACATTTTTAACATTCTATCGGTAACCAGAAAACCCCCGACAACATTTATCATTGCAAAAACAATTGCAATTGTCCCTAGTATGGTACTAATGTTTACTTCTCCCAGTCCGGCACTTAACAATGCACCAACAATTGTAATTCCCGATATTGCATTTGAACCTGACATAAGCGGTGTATGCAATGTGGGCGGTACTTTAGTTATAAGTTCGAACCCGACAAAAATTGCGAGCACGAAAACGTAAATATGCATTAAGAGGTCTAAACCTTCCATCTATAATTCCTTTCTATTTAAGCAATTCTTTAATTCTGTCGTTTATAACTTCACCGTTTCTCGTTAGCAAGCATCCTTTTACTATCTCGTCCTCAGCTTTTAACTCAAGTTTACCATCTTTGCTGAAATGCTGAATTAAACTAAGAATATTTTTTGAGTACATTTCACTTGCGTGTGTTGAAACCATGCTTGGCAGATTCGGTTCACCAATAATAGTAACATTGTGTTTCTTAACTGTTTTGCCTTTTTCACTTATCTCACAATTACCGCCAAACTCAACTGCCATATCAAGAACAACACTGCCCGGTTTCATATTTTTTACCATTGCTTCTGTTACAAGCACAGGAGCTTTTTTACCCGGAACCAGAGCAGTTGTGATAACAATATCTGCTTCTGTTATATGTTTAAAAATTAATTCCTTTTGCTTTTTCAGAAATTCCTCAGAAGCTTCTTTTGCGTAGCCTCCTTCATCCTGCATATTTTCGGTAGTTTCAACTTCAATGAATTTTCCGCCGAGACTTTGAACTTCTTCTTTTACGGCAGAACGGATATCAGAAACTTCCACAACAGCACCGAGACGTTTTGCTGTTCCAAGTGCCTGCAAACCTGCAACACCCGCACCCATAATCACTACCTTTGCGGGAGAGATTGTTCCGGCTGCAGTCATCATAAGCGGGAATATTTTTCCAAGATGATTAGCTGCAAGAATTACACTTTTATATCCGGCAAGATTCATTTGTGAACTTAAAGCATCCATTTTCTGCGCTAAAGTTGTACGCGGAACCATTTCCATTGCTATAAGATCAATTCCGTTTTCTGCACAGGTTTTTGCAATTTCAGGATAGTGAAGTGCATAAATGAAGGATATAAGGAGTGTACCTTTTTTGAGCTTCTTTATTTCATCATTAGAAGGCTTTTGAACTTTAAGAACCAGATCAGCATTGCTGTATAGCTGATCAACATTATCAAGTACTTTCGCACCGGCTTTTTCGTATTGTTCATTTGTAAATCCGGCGTTCAATCCTGCATCTTTTTCAATCTGAACCTGGTAACCGGCTTTGATCAATTTAGATGCTACATCCGGAACGCACGCAACACGATTTTCTCCGGGGAAAATTTCTTTTGGGATGGAGACAATCACTTAGCAAACCTCCTCTGATTATTTATAAAAATCTTTCCTGAAAACTTACTAATGAATGACTTATAAATACAAAAAAACTTTGTAGTAGTTTTAATTACAAATCATTTATTACAACTTCGGTTTTAATTTCACAGCGAGTCGAAGAGAGTTTTCCTTTCTTTAAGCATACCTAAAGTTCTCCCTTTTTATGAAGTTTTTCCAATTCATAAAAAAGTGCTTTACTGAATCTAAAAAGCAAAATTTCTATTTGCTGATTGTGAAATATTATCTATGCACAAATAAAAATAGACTAATAAAGTTTGTTGACATAATCCATTCGATTATTTACATTTATTGCAGATTTTATCTTTCATTTAATCCGGGACAATTATGAGATTCATTTTAGTTTTCTCGTTATCCGGTAACAACACCAGCAATTTGTTTCTTAGCTGCTTTACATCCATTTTCCCTCATTCTGCACGCCTAATCTGGAATCATAACTTCGAATTATTAACTAAAGAAAATTTACTTATTAAATCATGGAATATATCATGAAACGAATAATACTTCTATCAATTATGATCATCACCGGATTTACATACTCACAATCCGATTACAGATTTTTCATTAACAAAATCAATATGCCCATTAACAATAAAGGCGTATTGGGAGCTGTTAATGTCCCGCCTGACGGATCGTTAGGCAGATACAATGGAATAGGCTTTCTTTTTTCAGGCGGTTTTTTGATCTCCGGTTATAATTCTGATACTCTTTGGGCAAATGGACAGGCAACAGCCAGTTTAATTGAAAACCATTTACCGGGTCCGTTCGGATCAAATCAGTTTGATCCCAGACACAAAGTATATGTAGTCAAAAAAACTGATCCTCATTTCGGACCAAGCTGGCAGGAATGGGTTTTTGCAGTTGAACTTGGCGCTAAATTTTACGATGGGGACGGTGACGGAATATATAATCCTGTTGATAAAAACAACAATGGAGTATGGGATCCTGATGAAGACAGACCCGATCTTATTGGAGATGAATTAGCCTGGTCTGTTTATAATGATGGTGTAACACCCCGATTAAGATTTGTTGACGCCGAACCTGTAGGTATTGAAATAAGACAAAGTGTTTTCGGATTTCGCTCAGGTACATCTGGTGTATTGGAGAATATGATTTTTATCAGGTATGAAATATTAAATACCGGAGCACTCTATCCGGTTCTCGATTCTGTGTATTTTGCAGCATGGGCTGATGCAGATCTTGGCGATCATGTAGACGATCTGGTAGGTGCTGATACTTTAAGCAATTCAGGATATCTTTATAATGATAGTGCCGATGCCGCTTTTGGCAATGATCCACCTGCATTTTTCATAAATATACTGCAAGGACCAGTAGCTTATATTCCAGGTGAAACTTTTATTGATGTTAATGCAAATGGTATTTACGATGAAGGAATTGATACACCGTTAGATACAGCCTATAACAACAATGGACCGCTGAGAGGAATTGAAACTTATCCCGGAGCCAGGAATCAGAAATTAACTTCGTTTGTGCACTATCAAGCCAGTGATCCTACACTTGGGGATCCGAACACAATGCAGGAGGCGCGTAACTATATGTTAGGTCAGCATAGGCAAGGCGGATATATAAATCCCTGTACATGGATACTTGGACAGGTTAGAGGCGGAGTAAACTGCAGTGAAGTTAATCCGCTTTACTGGTACTCAGGTGATCCGGAATCCAATATTGGGTGGATCAATACCAGACCAACTGACCAAAGAATGATAGTTAATACCGGTCATTTCACGTTGCTTGAAAATGAACCGGTAACGATAATAATAGGATACACAATAGGACACGGAACTGATGAAAAAAATTCAGTAACTAAAGGTAAGTTGTTTTCACAATACGCAAGTGAATTTTATCAATCCAATTTTGAAAACACACTTGTATCAGTTGATGATGATAAGTTAATGCTTCCTGATGATTTTAAGTTGTTCCAAAACTACCCCAACCCATTCAACCCAAGCACTAAGATCAGTTGGCAGTCGCCAGTCGGCAGTTGGCAAACAATTAAAGTGTTTGATGTGCTGGGTAGAGAGGTTGCAACCCTGGTTGATGAGTATAGAGATGCAGGTTATTACGAAGTGGAGTTCCAGTCTTCAATCGGCAGTCTTCAGTATGCAAGCGGAGTTTATTATTACCAGTTAAAGGCTGGTTCATATATTGAGACAAAAAAAATGATATTACTAAGGTAGTCGAAATTAAAAAACTTTTATTCACTTTAAGTTGGTTTCCCAGATGAGAAAATTATTTTTAATATTCATTTTGAGTTTTTCTTGTGCACAAAACATAAAATCACAGGAAGGCTGGTTCTGGCAAAATCCATTACCAACAGGAAGCCCATTATTTTCAGTATCATTCAGTGATTCAATTAATGGAATTGCTGTTGGTTGGTTTGGTACAATTATTAAGACAACTAATGGTGGTGATAATTGGCTACTTGTACAAAGTGGAACATTTGAAAATCTAATTGGAGTTTCCTTTGTAGATGTCAATATTGGTTATGCCGTTGGTTCTGGTGGTTTGATTCTTAAAACAACAGATGGTGGATTGACCTGGTATGCACAGACAAGTGGAACAACAAATTCATTATTAGGGGTGTCTTTCAAAGATTTAAATAATGGAATTGCCGTAGGATGGTATGGACTAATACTTAAAACATCTAACGGGGGACAGAATTGGGTTGCTCAATCTAGCGGAACGTCACAACACCTAAATAGTGTTTGTTTTATTGATGATAATACTTGGATAGCGGTTGGTTCGGATGGAGGAATATTAAGGACGACAAATGGTGGAGAAAATTGGGAAATTATAACAAGTGGAACAAGTACAATACTCAGGGGAATATCATTCATAAATCCGGACATTGGTTTTGTCGTTGGGTATCAAGGAACTTTATTGAGGACTTCGGATGCTGGTAGCACCTGGATACCTTTAGACAATCTGAATGGCATCCATTTAAATTCGGTTTCATTTATAGATACATCCACTGGTTTTATTGTTGGGTATCGTAAGATTTTCTCTACAACAAATGGTGGATTAGATTGGAATACAATAGACCAAGGAAACAATATAATGGTATCTGTTGTCTGTCCTAATGAAAATAATGCAATAATTGTAGGTTTCAAAGAAAATGCCGCATCGCTTACAGGAAGTGTTATTTTAAGAACTACTAATAATGGTGGATATTGGGTCAATAAGGTAGTTGGTACATTAGAAACATTTTTAGGAATTTCATTTTGTGATGGGAATAATGGAATAGCCGTTGGTAAAAATGGCACAATACTAAAAACTTCAGATAGTGGAAATTTATGGATTACTCAAAATAGTGGTGTGAGTAGAACCTTACACGATATCTATTTAATTGATTCAGAGAATGGGGTTGTAGTAGGAGATAGCGGAACAATTTTGAAAACTACGAATGCTGGAATATCTTGGGAAAGTCAGTTAAGTGGTACAACAAATTCATTAACAAGTGTTTTTTTTAATGATATTAATAATGGTACAGTTGTTGGTCAATATGGAATAATCAAAAGAACAACCGATAGTGGACAAAATTGGTTTAGTCAGATAAGCCCCTCTACCAATGGATTAAGTGATGTTTTCTTTACAGATTATAATAATGGGATAATTGTAGGAGGAGCTGGAACTATTTTAAAGACTACTGACAGTGGACAAAATTGGTATACCCGAACAAGTCCAACTGGTTATACACTATATGATGTGATCTTCACTGATTCCAATAATGGATTTGCTGTGGGGGGTTGGAGATGGGAATTTCCGGTTAGTGTAATTATTAAAACTACAGATGGAGGTGATAGTTGGTCAACTCGATTATATGCAAATAATAGCTGTCTACTAAACATCTCCTTTTTCGATGCGAATAATGGAATTGCAACTGGAGACGGAGGTGTTATGTATAGCACATCTAACGGTGGAACTAACTGGATTCAATTGCCAAGAGTAACATATAACGATATTTATGCAAGTTCAGGTATTGATGCGATTTCTATTACAATTGTTGGAGAATATGGTGTAATTCTAAATAAAAAAGATCTAACTATTCCTGTCGAATTAACCTCATTTACAGCATTCATCTCTTTTAATTGTGTTAGTTTGAATTGGTCAACCGCTACAGAGGTTAACAACTACGGATTTGAAATTGAACGCAGTTCTGATAAAACAGAATGGCGTACAATTGGATTCAGACAAGGAAATGGCACAACAGCAGAGCCGCAAGAATATTCGTACGTTGATGATCTGTTCGGAGTCAATTCACAAAAACTTTATTACAGACTAAAACAAATAGATTTTGACGGCAAATTTGAATATTCAGAACTTGTTGAAGTTGACATTGCTCCACTATCATTTGCACTTCATCAAAACTACCCCAACCCTTTCAACCCAAGCACCAAGATTAGTTGGCAGTCGCCAGTCAGCAGTTGGCAAACAATTAAAGTTTTTGATGTGCTGGGTAGAGAGGTTGCAACCTTGGTTGATGAGTTTAGAAATGCAGGTTATCACGAAGTTGATTTTAATTCTGCTGGATTGGCAAGCGGAGTTTATTATTACCAGTTGAAAGCTGGTTCATTTATAGAAACAAAAAAAATGATACTGACGAAATAATATTATGAGGAATATAAAGATGAAATTTTTAATTACGTTTTGTTTCATATTTTTTATCCAGCATTTGATTTTTCCACAACAACTTGAGTTTATTTTAAATGTAAAAGCTGGAACAGATAATATTCAACCACTTATTGTTGGTTATGATCCGTATGGCACTGATGGATTGGACCCTGCGCTGGGTGAAGAAAATATTCCACAGGTTCCGTCGGGAAGTTTTGGAGCAAGATTTAAACTTCCTGCCGATACTAACATTACAACTATTAAAGACATAAGATTTGGTTGCGGTCAGCCATTTGTCTATGAACATTCTATTAACCTAAGTTATCCATCCGACACTAATGATATGTTCATTTATTGGGAGACTCAATCTGAGGTTATATATCTGATATTCATAAATGCATATTCGGGAGAAATCATTGAATCATTTGATTTAATATTTGGTGCAGATTCGTTTTTTGTTCCCACTAATCTTGATAGAATAAATGTTGTTGTCTATTATAACGGTCCGCTCACCTGGCCTGAAGTTTATTTGCATTCTCCTTCGGGCGGGGAGATTTTTCAGGCTGGTCAAACAGTTTCAGTGCAGTATTCAGTAAATATCCCTTGGTTCCTCTCTTCATTTCTACTTCAGTATTCAACCAATAATGGTAATGATTGGATAATTATCGATACAGTCAGTTCATTAAATAACACATATAGTTGGATAGTACCGAATGTTGCCTCTAATAATATCAGATTTAGAATTGGCGATTATCCTTGTGTTTTTGATACAAGCGACGGAACCTTTTTAATTTATGATAATAATCCTCCAACAATGCATCCTGTTGAATTACCCATAAAGATTAATAATTCTGTTGGTGATACTTTAAATTTACTTGCTGGTATGTTTCCGGGAGCTACGAACGGGCTCGATACCTCTCTTGGTGAAACCAATCAAGTTCCACCTTTAACAGGTGAATTTGATGCATTCTTAAAACTTGGAGACAATTCTCTTTCTTATATAGATTATCGCCCGGGATATCACTTCTATACAGGTGTAAAAAATTATTATTTACTCGTTTATCCAAAAGCAGATTCAGTAACTACATTATCGTTTTATCTTCCGGAAGGTTTAGTTTTGACTCTAAGTGGAAGAAAGAGGGTTCCTTTTGGTTGGTCTCCTTTTGATACTACTTTTGCATTCGGTGAAATTGTTTACACATTACCACCCGGAACTTACTATGCAGATAACCTGATAAAACTCACCTTTACTTTTGATGGAACTATTCCAGTTGAACTCGTTTCATTCACAGTATCAGTTCATACAAATAGTATTACTCTTAATTGGATAACAGCAACAGAATTAAACAATCGAGGTTTTTCAATTGAAAGAAAAGGTAAATTGGGTGATTATTGGCAGACTTTGGGTTTTGTTGAAGGCAAGGGTACAACAACAGAAATCAGTCATTATTCTTTTATTGATGAAGAAGTGTCCCCGGGAAAATATTTTTACAGGTTAAAGCAAATAGATTTTAACGGCACATTTGAATATTCAAATGAGATAGAAGTTGAGGTGGGAATACCTGAGCTTTTCTCGCTACACCAAAACTACCCCAACCCATTCAACCCAAGCACTAAGATCAGTTGGCAGTCACCAGTAGGCAGTTGGCAAACGATTAAAGTGTTTGATGTGCTGGGTAGAGAGGTTGCTACCTTGGTTGATGAATTTAAAGATGCAGGTAGTTATGAGGTTGAATTCAGTTCAATAATTGACGGTAAAGAATTGACTTCCGGCATTTATTTTTATAGGTTAACTATAGATTCATATAGAGATACGAAAAAAATGATACTTCTTCGTTGAATAATAGAATGTATCAATAATAATTTCATAAAGAGTTCTAACATATTTTTCTAAAAGGAGAAAAATTATGAAAACTTTAACATCACTAATGGTATCTCTGTTATTGTTTTTCAGTTCGCATTTATTTGCTCAGGATTTCGGGCAGCTTCTCTTCAATACTGATTACGATTACCTGTATAACAACTCCCCTGTCCGGTATATTGAAATGCTGGATTACAATAATGACGGCAACTTAGATCCGGTTGTATTTATCAGAGGTAAATTATATTATAGACCAGATACTACCTGGCTCGCTCTAGAACCTTTTGGTCAAACCACTTCATCAAGAGGTCTGCAATATTGTAACGGCGGGCCTCTGGACGGTAAGCTGCTTTTACTTTCATCAGGCGGATTTTCAGTTGTTGATCCATCAACCTGGCAGTTCAATACTTTTCAGCCCGGAACAAGTAATTTGCAGTCCTTCGCATACACATCTGACGGAACTATTTATGCATTTGGTAATGATTATAATATCTTTAAATCAACGGATCAGGGTTTAACTTTTGATCAGCATATCCGGGTTGGAGACGGCGACCCTAATATTAATATAGGCTCAGTCAGCGGTTCTGCAGGCCTGCCCATAAAAATTTCTGAAAACGGTCAGTATTTATCAATCGTCGGTGGCTTTGCAGAAGCATCAGCTAATGGTATCGATGATATTATTTATTTGTATCACTCACCTGACTTTGGAGCTACGTGGCAGGGGCAAATACTTGGTATTGACGGAGTTTACGGACAGGTATCGAACAGAAATTATGCTCCGTTTTTCGAAAACTTTTCCCAGATGTCTTATGAAGTAGATAATGACGGCAAAACACACGTTGTGATTAATGGATATGGTAAAGGTGTACTTGAAGGTTCAACCGATACAACTGATGTATTTCCCGTATTATACTGGAATAGCAATTATGATAAGTGGACAGCAGTAACAGAACCATCAAATGAAAGACCCGATGACGGCCATGGTAATGTTGTTTCACTATTAAGACCGGGTAATGGAATTGGGAATGCGTATCCTACAATTTCGATTACACCTGAAGGAAACGGCATGATGATACTATGGCAATCTATTGAATACACTTCAGGTTTTGGTTCTCCTTTCAATATTTATCCGGGAGATAATTCAGGAAATTCCTATCCTGTTTATTATACAGATATTAATTACGTTTTAGGTTATGATGCGGGTCCAAATTTTGGTATCGAATGGCTACACGGAATATGGTTATACCTTCCATTTGATAATAGTAGAACGGAGCAATACCCAGTATTGAGTCCTTTTTTTGAAAGCACGGGTGTCCCTTTTATCTATGAAGGATTTTACATCTACCAATATGATGCAATACCCGGAGTTAGTCTGTTTAATCAGAATAGCCCTAGTGTTGAAACTGCATGGTATTATAACAGCTTCTTATATCTTGGAACATCTGTTGATGATGATTTGATTTCTGATTTGGATTTTTATTTAGCGCAGAATTATCCGAATCCATTTAACCCAAGTACTAAGATAAGGTGGCAGTCGCCAGTAGGCAGTCATCAAACAATTAAAGTATTTGATGTGCTTGGCAGAGAGGTTGCAACCTTGGTTGATGAGTATAGAAATGCAGGAAGTTATGAGGTTGAGTTTGATGCTGCAGGATTATCATCCGGAATATACTTCTATACACTAAAATCAGGTAGTTTCATCAAAACCCTAAAGATGTCAGTGCTTAAATAAAACTGTTTATTTTTCATATTGACAATGAATGTTAATTAGATTAAGATAATTGCGTGATTGTTTTATCTTTTTATAAAACTGAAAGGGAAGAACAATGAAGACCTATTTAATATTGGGTTTTCTTTTACTGACTATAAATACACTGCATAGTCAGGAAGCTTATTGGACTTTGCTCAACTCTGGTGTTGATAATCGCATTACAGCAATAGCAAAAGATCAGGATTCTGCCATTTGGCTTGGAACCCAATCAGCCGGTTTAATTAAGTATGCAGATGGAGTATTCACAATATTTAATTCTCAGAATTCTCCATTTACTGATAGTTATATCTGGGCACTGGCTGTTGATCAGCAAAATAATATCTGGATTGCAACTCAGGATACCGGTCTGGTAAAATTTGATGGTAATGAATGGTACTTCTATAATATGAACGAGATCGCTCCCAGAAGTCAAAACAATTCTGCCTGGGAGGTAGAAATTGATGACTCCAATAATATCTGGGTCGGAACTTACTGGGCAGGTCTTGCAAAATTTGATGGTCAAAACTGGACTTTATATGACGATTCAAATTCTCCTATGATTAACGGTCAAATGGAAATAAATGCTATTTCTTTTGATAAAAGCGGTAATCTATGGTACGGTAGTGACCATAGGGGTTTTGGTATGTTTGATAGAGTGAGTTTTTGGGAAATATATGACATTATGATGTGGATATATTGTATTGCAATTGAAAGTACAAATGATGTTTGGTTTAATGGATCGGATCTGGTAAGATTATCTGCTGACTCAGTATGGAGTACATACGGTCAGTACAATATCCAAAGGTTTTCAAATTATGCTATTGCAGTTGATGCAAATGATAGGAAGTGGATGGCACAAGCAGATTCAAGCGGAATTTTTTTAGTAGAGGACGATAATTTTAGTTTGTTTTATCCTCAGTTCCCGGAAATCCAGAATGCTAGGACATACTCTGTCTACATAGATAAAGAAAATACAAAATGGATTGGTTACACGAACGGGTATTTATTAAAATATACAGGGGATTACCCTGTAGGAATTTCGAATCTAGATATCCAGTTGCCTAACAGATTTTATTTGTCACAAAATTATCCGAACCCGTTCAACCCAAGCACAAAGATCAGTTGGCAGTCGCCGGTAGGCAGTCATCAAACAATTAAAGTGTTTGATGTGCTGGGTAAAGAGATCGCAACTCTGGTTGATGAGTATAGAGATGCAGGAAGTTATGAAGTTAATTTTAATGCCTCTTCTCTTTCAAGTGGAATTTATTTTTATCAGTTAAATGCTGGAGCTTTCGTTAAAACTATGAAAATGACTTACTTAAGATGATTTGAAAATTTATCCCTTTACTTGTAAAGCTAAAATTAACAAGAGTTAACTCATATAATAATGAAAAATTATAGACATTTATTTATTCTAATGATTACTGTTTCATTTTTTAGAATAGATTTTGCTCAGGGATCGTCCTATTATTCCCATAATCTTTATATTTTTAATAATTTTTCCTCAAAACTATCGGATTTAACTGGTACAATGAAAAGTTTGACATCACCTCTGCCTGTGCCTGATAGCAGCAGACGATTGAGTGATTTGATAATTTATATCAGACAAAATGAAGATTGGATGGAGAACAGCTGGACCGAATTTGAGTATGATTCATTATTTAATAGAATACTATGGACGAGGTATCTAAGGTCCAATAATATCTGGAAAAATTTCGATAGGTGGTACTATAAATTTACAAGTTCTGTTCTTGATTCCTCAGTATATCAAAGTTGGTCTGCTATGTGGGAAAATAAAGAAAAATACATTTATGATTATGATTCAACTGGCAATTTAAACACAAGAGTTTTTCAAAATTGGAATAATAACTGGGAGAACGATTCCCGATTAAAATATAAATATTTTCCGGATGATAATTTAGAGAGCGATACTTTACAAATTTGGGAAAGTACAAATCAGTGGTCTTCAAGGTTTTATACTGATTATAGATACACAATTAATAATTTGCTTGTTGAAGAATTGACCAGAGAATGGAACGGTGTAAACTGGGATGTTTCTAGTAAAACTATTTATTCTTATGATCAGTATGGAAATAGGATTGAAAGAGAATTCCAACAATTTATTAATGGAAATTGGGTAAATTCAGCTAGAGACAGCATCATTTATGAAAATAATTTGATTAAAGAGTTCATTAATCAAATTTGGCAAAATGGATGGATTTTTCTTTTAAAGTCAGTCTATTCATATAATATTTATGATGAAATAACTGAAATGCTTGTTTATAGTTGGCAAAGCAATAAATGGACCCCTTCAATAAAATACAATTTCTTCTATGTTCCAATTACAGAAATAAAACAAGAATCCTATTTGCAATTTTCTTTTTTGCTAACTCAAAACTACCCAAATCCATTTAATCCTTCAACGATAATCAGATACCAGTTACGGGATGAAGGATTTGTAACAATAAAAGTTTATGATATACTCGGAAAAGAAGTAGCAACTCTTGTTAATGAAGAAAAGCTTGCCGGAAGTTATGAGATTGAGTTTCATCCGGTATCCGGTATCCGGAATCTGGCATCAGGAGTTTATTATTACCAATTAAGATCAGGCGAATTTGTTGAAACAAAGAAAATGATACTGGTAAAGTAAATTATAAAACCTGCTCGTGTGTTAAACAATGAATTGTACCTAATCCCCAAACCAGATCCACTGCGTGAATTCCTATTACTAGTCGGTCTGTAAAAAGTTCACCTAGTATTCCTAATGCAATTCTGTCATTCGGATCATTAAATGTCGGTACGAGCACTGCATAATTCGAAATGTAAAAGTTAGCATAACTTGCTGGAAGTCTTTCTCCCTTAAATATTACCGGCGAAGGCATTGGTATTTCAACTACTTCTATTTTCTTTCCATCTTCAAGAACTGCGCCTTCAAGTATTTCTCTATTCTCCATTAGTGGAAGGTAGTTGGGATCATTCGGGCGGGTTTCCATTACCGTTACAACTGTTGTTCTGTTTACAAATCTTGCAATATCATCAACGTGTCCGTGTGTGTCATCTCCGGCTATTCCTTTGTTAAGCCAGATAGTATTAGTTATTCCAAGATATTTATTAAAAACTTTTTCGTAATCTTTTTTAGTAAAACCCGGATTACGCACTTGTGTCTGAGCATCCATCAAACATTCTTCAGTAGTAATCAACGTACCTGATCCGTTATAATCAATACTTCCTCCTTCAAGCACCACTTCCCTGCTCTTTTGCTCAGCAATAATTTTGGGCAATGCAAGTTTATCCGAAATCATCTTTGGTATTTTTAAATCTTTTTTATAGTTGTCATACTTTGCCCACGCATTAAACTTAAAGTTTATGATAACGGTATTGCCATTCTTATCTTTAACGAATTGAGGACCGGAATCTCTGAGCCAATTTCTGTCTGTTTGAAGTTTAAAGAATTCAATATTATTAAGTTCTGCTCCTACAGCTTTCAGAACACTCTCAGCTTTTTTCTGATGTGATTTTGATTCAACAATAATCCTTACTTTTTCTGCCCGCGAGATATACCGAACAATTTCACCATACACCCATGGAATCGGTTGAAATTTGCCGGGCCAGTCCGCTTTATTATTAGGCCAGCCAATCCAGGTAGCTTCGTGTTTTTCCCATTCCGCGGGAATTCTGTATTTATTTTCAATATTCATTTTTCACCACTTAGACACTAAGAACACTCAGATTCACTAAGTGTTCCTTAGTGAACTAAGTGTCTTAGTGGTAATAATTATTCCGAAAATCTTTTCGTAATATCAGCATAAGCATCAATTCTTCTGTCACGAAGAAAGGGCCAATTACGCCGGATATATTCAATTCTATTTAAGTCAACTTCAGCAGTTATTATTTCTTCTTTATTATGTGAAGCTTCGGCTAATAATATTCCCTGCGGATCGCAGATGAATGATCTGCCCCAGAATTCTATTCCTGCTGAATCAGGAGTTTGCTTTTCAAGTCCAATTCTATTTGCAGCGGCAACATAAATACCATTTGCTATAGCGTGACTGCGCTGGATAGTCTGCCAGCTTTCAAACTGCGGTTTGCCGTGTTCATCTTTTTCATAAGGATGCCAGCCGATGGCAGTCGGATAAAAAAGAATGCTCGCTCCTTGCATAGCTGTCAATCGCGCACCTTCAGGATACCACTGATCCCAGCAGATCAGAGTTCCAATTTTTCCAAATTTTGTTTCAAATGCTTTAAATCCAAGATCACCGGGAGTGAAATAAAACTTTTCATAATATGCCGGATCATCAGGAATGTGCATTTTACGATATAATCCAATTACTTTTCCATCCGCGTCTATTAAAGCAGCGCTGTTGTGATAAACACCCATTGCACGTTTTTCAAAGAATGGGGCAATCACCACTACTTTATTTTTTTCAGCCGCTTTACTGACTGCTTTAATTGATGGACCATCAAGAGGTTCAGCAAGATCATAATAATCAATATTTTCAGACTGACAGAAATACTGTGAGGTGAATAGTTCAGGCAGGCAAATTACCTGTGCCTTTTTCTTTGCAGCTTTTTCGACCCAGTTGACTGCATTTTTCACATTCTCTTTCGGCTTTTTGCTGAATGCCATTTGAATCAAGCCGACAGTATACTTATCAGGAAAAGATTTTTTCATCACTTATTTCTTTTGTTTTTAATTTTTTATTTATGATCAATTATAACCAAAAGTAGAAACCAGTTCCCCGTTCCGGTTAAAAGATTTACTTCTTTCAATTGAGCCTTTATTGTAATACTCTTCTTTCATTAAAGTTCCGTTTTCATAATAAGATTTGATCCAACCGTTAAGCTCTCCATTTAAATAATTTTCAATGCGGTCTAGCGCCCCGTTACGGTGATAGGTTATTCTTTGACCCTGTCTTTTTCCATTTTCAATAACTTCAGTTGTTTTAATAAGTCCATTATCAAAATAGTATTTTACCTCACCACTAATAACATCATTAACATAAGTTGCGTTAGATTCAAGTGCACCATTAGGATGATAAGTAAGCACAATACCGTTCCGTCTTCCGTTATCGTAAATAGATTCTTCTTTCAGGATGCCGGACTCATAATAAGTTTTTTCATTACCTCTTTTAACACCATTAATAAAATCAGTTGATTTTCTAACCACGCCATTTTCATAAAAAGAATAAGATCTTCCTTCCAACGAATTATCCTTATAATTCCACTCTTCACTCAGAAAACCGCTCTCAAAGTAAGTTCTTGATATGCCATCACGAATACCATCAACAAGAAAAATTTCCTGTTTAATCGATTTGTTATCGTAAAAATAACGCTCAACTTTTTCAACTGATTCCAGCTTACCCATATAATCATAGCGGGTTCTGTTAAGCAGTTCATCATTTATATATTCATCAAGAACACGTACTTTGCCACCAAGATCATATATTTTTACTTTTCCCTGGAGCTTATCATCAATAAAAAAAGCTTCAAGGGCTACACGGTCTTTGTGATCATGAAAAACTCTTGTTGTTCCGTGCTGTTTACCGTCAACAAACCTTCGTTCAACTTCCACGTTCCCTGATTGATAATAAGTTCTTGAAATATCCTGAAGTAAGCCATCAACGTAATTCCATTCGCCCTGCAGATCACCTGTTTTATAATAGGTTCTTGTTATCCACTGCAGTTTGCCGTCCAGATAGTTCTGCTCAGCCCACAATTCGCCGGTTTCATAAAACCATTTTGAAATGCCATCACGGAAACCATTACGATAATTCCATATTATGCTTACTTTTCCATCTTCAAAATACCAGACAGACTCACCGTTTTCTTTACCATTAACAAAAATCCACTCTTTCCACAATTTGCCGGATGGATAATATTCATAGTATTTACCATGCAGTTCATCAAACCTGTACTCACCTTTGGATTTTATCACTCCGTTTGGATGATAGGTTGTTTTCACTTCTGTATCTGAGTGGATTTGAGCGTTTAGATCTAAAACAGATATAAAAATAATTATAGAGAGAAAAAGTACAACTGTTCTTATCATTGATTTTTTTATATTTATAATTAAAAGACGTTTAAATTTATAATAAAACACTTTCAAGAAAAATTCATTAGCGGGTTCAGGAAAATTATTTACAGCTTCTGCTTAATATATCACAAAAAGTTTAAGACAAGGGAAAATATTTAGAGGTTTTTATTTCATTTTAAGTTTTATTTGATATTTTAGTGCAGCATCTTAAGGGAAGCTTTGCTGCCGGACAGTTTAAACAAATTCAGAATTTAAATATCTAATCAATGCGAGTAGCAAATGGCAAGAATACTTCTAGCTGACGATTCCGATCTTATAAAAAGCACACTCAAACTATATTTATCCAAAGAAAAGCATTTCGTTTTTCCTGCTGATGATGGTGCAGCCGCAATTGAAATCTTTAAAAAGGAAAGACCCGATCTTGTGATTACTGATATAATTATGCCTGAAGCCGATGGTTTCCAGGTTTTGAAGTATGTTAAGGAAAATGACCCTAACATTCCCGTTATTATGATAACAGGAGTTGATGACACTGAATCTACAATAAAAGCTATACAGGAAGGTGCTTACGATTATATTGAAAAACCAATTGACGTAACAAGATTTAACCAGGTTGTTAAAAATGCGCTTCGAAGTAAAGAATTGAGCGAGCAGCTTGCTGTTTCCCTCTCTAAGGAAGAAGAAGAGGAATTCAACGGTAAAACAAGTCTTGTTGGCAGTTCGCCCATAATGAAAGAAATTTATAAAAGCATTGGCAGAATTTCATCCTCACGTATCACAGTGCTTATTCAGGGAGACAGCGGTACGGGCAAGGAACTTATTGCAAAGATGATCCACAATTCCGGAATAACTCAGGGTCATCCCTTTATTGCAGTAAATTGCTCGGCACTGTCTGAATCACTTCTTGAAAGTGAATTATTCGGACATGTAAAAGGAGCATTTACAGGTGCCGTTAGAAACAAAAAAGGCAAGTTTGAGCTGGCAGGAAATGGCACAATTTTCCTCGATGAGATTTCAGAAATATCTTATGATCTGCAGGTAAAACTTTTACGCGTAATTCAGGAAAAAGAATTTGAAAGGGTTGGCGGTGAATCAACCGTTCCGCTTGAGGCAAGAATTATAGCTGCAACTAATAAAAATCTTGCTAAGCGGGTAGATGATGGAAAGTTCAGGGAAGATCTTTTCTACAGATTAAAAGTATATACAATTACTGCCCCGCCTTTACGTGATAGAAAGGAAGATATTCCTGCTCTTGTTATTCATTTTGTTAAAAAAATTAATAAAGAACTTCATAAGAATGTTAGAAAAGTTCCTTATGAAGTTATGGAGATGCTTCAGGAACATTCCTGGGTTGGTAATGTTCGCGAGCTGGAAAACACTTTAATGCAGGCAATTTTGCTTTCTAAATCCGATGTGATTGAGCCTGAGAATGTCTTGTTAAAAAGACCTGAATTTAAAATCAACAAAGACGAACCATCAATTTTTTCTTATAATGTAAACTGGAGTGTGGCGGAACTGGAAAAATTTCATATTGAAAATGTACTTAACGAGGTAAAAGGTAATAAACAAAAAGCATGTAAGGTGCTCGGCATATCCAAACCGACATTGTACAATAAGCTGGAATTGTATGGAATTCCTGTTAGTACGGGCAAAATTCAGGCTTAATTATATATATTTTTCAAATTTCAGATAAAAAACCTTACTGAAGAGTAATTATTTTTAATCAGGATTAAATATTTATCAAAATAAAATTTTATATTAGTGTGTAATTTCAATATAACTGATGGCAAAGTTATTGAGATTGCTGATTTCTGAGGGCTTACACCAATCTAAAACTATAAAATATGGATGACTTAAAAGGCTTACTTGTATTTTATTTAGGCGACCTGGCATTTTGCGCTGATGTCCGGAACATAACTGCAACTATAAAAGTTGATAAACTTAGCAGCGGATACCCTGTATCCAAAATGGAAAATCTTAAACTTATGATAAATAAATCAGAAGTGCAGTTTATCAATCTTCATAAATTATTTGGAATTACACTTACTAAGTTTGACGAGAACACGCGGATTTTTCTTTATGAAAAGGATGAAACAAAATTCGGATTTTTTGTGGACAGTGTTTCTGAACTGCTTACTATTGACAGAAAGATTACAAAATTTATGGAGTTCATTACACCTGAAAATAATGAGTATCTTTTATCAATAATAAAATTTGAAGGGCGTATGCTTTACCTGCCTGATTATGATAAAATCGCTAAAGATTTACTGGTCCCAAAATCAGTTTAGTTTGATAGTTTAAAAAGTTTTTTCCAGTTTAATCTCACCAATACTTCTTCCAATTACTTCGGCAATCTGTCTAAGCTGATTCATTAAACTAGCAAATTGTTCAGGAAGTAATGCCTGAGGACCATCGGACATTGCATTAATCGGATCATAGTGAACCTCAATCATTAAACCATCGGCATCTGCAGCCACCGCAGCTCTTGCCATTGGAATAACCTTATCGCGCATACCTGTTGCATGTGAAGGATCGGCTATTACTGGTAAATGGCTTCGTTGATGTATAACCGGGATTGCAGAAAGATCGAATGTGTTCCGAGTTGAAGTTTCAAATGTTCTTATTCCTCTCTCACAAAGAATAACATTTTCATTTCCTCCTGATAGAATATATTCAGCAGACATTAACCATTCGTCTATAGTTGCGGAAAAACCTCGTTTCAGTAAAACGGGTTTATTGCCTATTCCTAGTTCTCTGAGCAAGGCAAAATTCTGCATATTTCTTGAACCAACCTGAAAAATGTCAGTATATCGGTCAATCAATTCTATTTTATTAATTTCAGTAACTTCTGTAACCACCGGAAGATCGTATTCTTTGCCGGCAGATTTAAGGTATTTTAATCCTTCTTCACCTAGTCCCTGAAATGAATAAGGGGATGTACGGGGTTTGAATGCACCGCCCCGCAGTATTTTTACGCCGTTATCTTTTACAATTTTTGCAATCCTGAAAATCTGGTCTTCACTTTCAACAGAGCAGGGTCCGCTCATCACAATAATTTCATTTCCGCCTATTGTAACATTATTAACTTTAATTGTTGTGCTGTCATTTTCCGACTTTCTGGCAGCAAGATTAATCTGGTCAGATACACGAAATACTGAAACCACACCATCCAGTATTTGAATTTTTCTTACATCAAAATTAGGTTTTACTCCAATAGCGCCAATCGCAATGTAATCATCGCCGGCAATATTGTGAGTGCTAAACCCGAAATACTCGAGATGTTTAAGTACATTTTCAATTTGTTCATCAGTAGCTGATTTCTTAAGAATAACTATCACTTCAATCTCCGCATATTAATTAAAATTCTTTTCACCTGCCATTATAGCAAAGCTCAAATGATCTTCTTTTGTAGGTATAGGACAGGTAAATAATTCACTATAAGCACAATATGGATTATATGCCCTGTTAAAATCAATTGTATATATATAATCTTCATCTTCCTCTAATGTAAAGTCAAGGTATCTGCCGATGTGATAGGTGTCTTTTCCGCTGGATTCATCGGTAAACCAAATACTGAAATATGGTTGATCCTGCGGACCGAAACTTTTATAGACATTTAAATTATGATCTTTACCTTTAAAACTAAGCAAAACATAACCTTCTTTTACCGCTTTTCTCTGCTCGCCTCTTGTGCCCATAATTATTATAGTATCTAGTGTTTCAAATCTATAAAGCTTTGATTTAAAGATATAATTGCTGTCTGGCGGAAAATATTTAAGATTTTCGAAAACAACCTCAGGATCCATATTGAAGGGAGACCGCGGATCATTTTTAAGTTGAAAATCTTTTTCTGTGCGATCCATTAATAAGTTTACAGTATACTCGTCTCCGGCAACAATTTCGTTTTTCTTTTCATCACAGGCCGTAAAACCAATTGCTATAATAATTAACAATAAAAATGCTCTAAATGTTTCCTTCATTTCGCTGATTTCTCCTCTTTCATTTTCCTTTTAATTTCGCTTAGCTTATTTAATGCTTCAATTGGGGTTAGACTATTTATTTCAATATTATCAATTTCACTTCTTAATTTATCATCTCTGAATTCAAATAAACCTATTTGATTATCGTTTTCCTGCTTAAGCTTTTTCAATCTTTCTTTTTTAATCTCGTAAGGAGTAAGTTCTTTGCTTTCAAGATTATTTAAAACCTCTTTAGCTCTGTTTGTTACAAATAGTGGCAGTCCTGCCATTTGAGCAACCTGAATTCCATAGGAATGATCAGCTCTGCCCGGGTTAACTTTATGAAGAAATATTACCTTATCATCATACTCCCGAACTTCAACTTTATAATTTCTGATTTTAGGAAATAACTCGGCCATTTCATTCAGTTCATGATAGTGTGTTGCAAATAAAGTTTTTGCAGCAACATCAGGATTTTCGTGAAGATACTCTGTTAATGCCCAGGCAATAGAAATTCCATCAAAAGTACTTGTTCCCCTTCCTATTTCGTCAAGTAAAACCAGACTTTTGGAAGTAGCATTATTCAAGATATTAGCTGCTTCCTGCATTTCAACCAAAAAAGTACTTTCACCCGCAGTAATGTTGTCGCTGGCGCCAACACGAGTAAATATTCTGTCCACAAGTCCTATTTTAGCCAGCTTAGCCGGAACGAAAGATCCGATCTGAGCAAGCAATACAATCAGACCAACCTGTCTTAAGTAAACGGATTTTCCAGCCATATTTGGTCCGGTAAGTATAATTATCTGATGATCTGTATTGTTAAGTTTACAATTATTCGGGGTAAACTTTTCACCGGGCGGCAGAATTCTTTCTACAACAGGATGTCTGCAATCAACGATCTCAATTTCATCGCCAAGTGATAATTCCGGTTTCACATATTTATACTGCGCGGCGCATTCAGCGAATGAAATGAAGCAATCAAGCATTGCAATCAGCTTTGCATTGTTCTGTATGGCTTCGGTTTGCTGTGCAATTAAAGAACGGATTTCATTAAAAAGCTGATACTCTAAATCGCCAATTTTTTCTTCAGCGTTTAGAATTTTATCCTCGTAGGTTTTTAATTCAGGTGTAATATATCTTTCAGAATTTACAAGAGTTTGCTTACGTATATAAGATTCGGGTACTTTATTTTTATGTGCATTACTGATATCAATATAATAACCAAACACTTTGTTAAAATTTACTTTAAGTGAAGCTATTCCGGTTTTTTCACGCTCACTCTTTTGAAGATTGGCAATCCATTCTTTACCGTGAATAGCAATATCGCGCAGTTCATCAAGCTCAGCACTGAATCCGCTTCTTATAATTCCGCCATCGGTTATCTGGTTAGGGGGATTATCAACAATTGCTTCATTAATTTTTTCAACGATATCATTCAACGGCTCTAATGAAGCTTCAATTTGTTTTATTGTGTTTATTTTAAAGTGTTTAAGTATTTCTTTGATGAATGGAATTTTCTTTAATGAAGTTTTAACTGCAATTAATTCCCGCGGAGTTGCCCTTCCGGTACTTACCCTTGATATCAATCTTTCTAAATCACCGATTTCCTTTAAATGTTCTGTTAAATCCTTTCTAAATTTCTTTTCTTTATAAAGTTCTTCAACGCTGTTCTGCCTCTGCAATATCTGTTCAAGAGTTCTTAACGGTGCGGATATCCATTTTTTAAGCAGTCTGCCTCCCATAGCAGTTTCAGTTTTGTCAAGAATTGAAATCAGGGATCCTTCCCTTATGCCTTCCTGCATTGTATAAGTGATCTCCAGGTTCCTTTTTGTTGAATGATCCAGGATCATATACTCTGATGGATTATAAACAGAAAGTTTATTCAGATGAGAAAGATTTGACTTTTGAGTATCCTGAAGATAGTTTAGCACCGCACCGGCAGCCATTAATCCAGCAGATAAATTTTCTACTCCAAATCCTTTTAGTGTAACAGTTTTAAAATGGTTTAGTAAAAGTTCTTTTGCATAATCAAAGTTGAAAATCCAATCCTCCATTCTTGAAATTCGGATGGATGAATTAATCCTTTGAATTACCGGAGATAGGAATTCCTTATCCTTTCTTGAAATAAGAATTTCTGAAGGAGAAATTAATTCAATCTGCTCACCTAATCTGTTAGATGAAACTTCATAAGTATAAAATTCACCTGTTGAAATATCACAAAAAGAAACACCGGCATCATTTTCAATAATACAAATTGCCATAAGGTAGTTATTCTTTTTATGATCCAGCAGTTTATCAGACAGAGTAACACCCGGTGTAACGACTTCAATAACTTCTCGTTTTACAAGTCCTTTAGCAAACTTTGGATTTTCAACCTGTTCACAAACTGCAACTCGGTATCCTGCACGGACAAGTTTAGGCAAATATGTATCAATAGCATGAAAAGGAAATCCCGCCAACGGAACCTCCTCAGCAGCACCATTAGCTCGTTTGGTTAGTGTAATACCCAATACTTTGGATGCAGTTTTTGCATCATCTTCAAAAGTCTCAAAAAAATCACCGACTCTGAAGAGAAGAATGGTATCAGGATTAGCCTGCTTAATTTTATAATATTGCGCCATTAAAGGCGTTATTTGAGTATCATTTTTCATATTAGCAGACAAAAATACCCTCTTATGTTAAGAATTTCAATTTATTTTGCTATTTATAACAGGCAGCTTAAATATTCTGTTGAATAAGTGCTTAATTATTGAAAAGATTGCTTTTTTTTATATATTTGCCACCGAATAACCTCTCATTTGAGAGGTATTTTTATAAAATTCCATCCACAAAATATTCCGGGATTTAATTGAAAGAAGAATATCATAAATGGCATTCACTATATCTTGACCGCGAATTTGAAATGCTGGTTTTCGGGCATTCAGGTTTTCCGGTAATTATTTTTCCTACTTCCGGTGGAAGATATTTTGAAGCTAAAGACAGAGGGTTAATTGAATCTGCCGGAGATTTAATTAATAATGGTACAATAAAAATTTATTGCCCCGATAGCGTTAATACTGAAAGCTGGTACAATTATAACATTCATCCTGCTGACAGAGTTAAAACTCATATTGGTTATGAGAATTTAATTCTTAATGATATAATAGAGTTTGCAAAATACGATACGGGTTTTAATAAAGTTGCTGTTGCCGGATGCAGTTTCGGCGGATATCATTCAGCTAATCTCGCTTTCAGGCATCCTGATAAAGTAGGGTACCTTTTTTCAATGGGCGGTGCATTTGATATTAAGAGATTCATTTACGGTTATTATGATGATAACTGTTACTTTAATAATCCGCCTGATTATTTATCCAATCTTAATGATGATTGGTATTTAGCGAACCTTAATCAAATGGGAATTATTTTTGGAACCGGTGAGAATGATTTTTGTCTCAGTGAAAATCAAATAATATCAGAGATATTAAATAATAAATCGGTGCCTCATTGGTTAGATATTCGGCAGGAGGCAGGACACGATTGGAATTGGTGGAAAGAAATGTTTCCGCAATATTTAAGTAAAATTAAAAATTGATAATACTTTTATAATAAACTTATATAATTAAAAAGAATTAATTCAGAGAGAATTGTACGATGAAAAAAATTGGAATATTGTTCGGGCAGGAAAATACTTTTCCACAAGCTTTCGTAGACAGAATAAACTCAAAAAAGGAGCCAGGAATTACTGCAGAACTCGCTCACATAAATAAAGTAATTCAGGGTGAACCCATCGGCTATGACGTATTAATTGACCGTATTTCACAAGATGTTCCTTTTTACAGAGCTATGTTGAAAAATGCTGCCATAAGCGGAACCGCAGTTATAAACAATCCTTTTTGGTGGAGTGCAGATGATAAGTTTTTTAATAATGCTCTGGCTACAAAAATTGGTGTGGCAGTTCCTAAAACGGTTATACTTCCTTCTAATCAGCATCCCGATGATACAAATGAAAGATCATTCCGTAATCTTGCTTATCCTTTGGATTGGGAAGGCATATTCAACTATATCGGTTTTCCCGCTTACTTTAAGCCGTTTGCCGGAGGCGGATGGAAGAATGTTTATAAACTAAATAATATGGATGAATTCTTTAAAGCTTATAATGAAACCGGACAACTTGTTATGATGCTTCAGGAAGAAATAATTTTTACTGAATATTTCAGATGCTATTGTTTAGACAGAAAAGATGTTCACATTATGCAGTACGACCCTAAACAGCCGCATCATCTTCGTTATGTAAGAAATCCAAAACCGCTTGAGCAAAAAGTTCTAGGGAAAGTTCACGATGGAGTTATAGCTTTAAACAAAGCACTTGGTTACGATTTCAATACTGTTGAATTTGCTCTGAGAGATGGTATTCCTTACGCAATTGATTTCTGCAATCCTGCTCCGGATGCCGATATTAATTCAGTGGGTAAGGATAATTTTGAATGGATTGTTGAAGCAGCTGCTAATATGGCTATAAGAAGAGCAAAAGCCCATAAATCCGGTCAGAATAATCTTACCTGGGGTGATTTTGTTAATTCATTTGTAAATAACAAACCATTGAAGTAATTACACCGGATAAATTATATGGCTGATAAAGATTTATATACGTTAGGGGTTGAAGAGGAATTCCAAATAGTTGATCCAGTATCAAGAGAACTACGTTCGCATATACAGCAGATTCTTGACGACGGCAAGATGATTCTGGCTGAAAATGTAAAAGCGGAAATGCATCAATCAGTTGTTGAAATGGGAACAGATATCTGCCGCGATGTTAAAGATGCACGTCAGCAGGTAACCCGACTTAGAACTGAACTTGCCAAGCTTGCCGTGAAAAACGGTTTAAGAATTGCTGCTTCTGGTACACATCCGTTTTCCCATTGGCAAGACCAGCAAATTACAGCACATCCGCGTTATAAAGAGATTGTTGATGATATGCAGCAGGTTGCACGTGCTAATTTAATTTTTGGTCTTCACGTTCATGTTGGTGTTGAGGATAGAGAAACCGCTATTCATATTATGAATGCTGCCCGATATTTTCTTCCTCATATTTTTGCTCTTTCAACAAATTCACCTTTCTGGCTTGGACGAAATACCGGATTCAAATCCTACCGAAGTAAAGTTTTTGACAGGTTCCCAAGAACCGGTATACCTGATTACTTTGGCAGTCTCTCCGAATACGACAATTACATTAACCTGCTTGTAAAGACCAAATGCATAGATAATGCAAAAAAAATCTGGTGGGATGTAAGAGTTCACCCAAATTTCAGAACACTGGAATTCCGTATTTGCGACATTCCAATGCGCGTTGATGAAACTATTGCAATTACAGCTGTTATTCAGGCAGTTGTGGCGAAACTGCACAAGCTGATAAAACAAAACCTTGGATTCAGACTTTACAGAAGAGCTCTTATTGCTGAAAATAAATGGCGCGCAGCCAGATATGGTATTCACGGAAAACTGATTGATTTTGGTAAAAAAGAGGAAGTGTCTTACAATCTGCTGATAAATGAATTATTGGAATTTGTTGACGATGTAGTTGATGAATTAAACTCAAGAGAAGAATTAGCATATATAAAAAAGATTTTAGAAAATGGTACCGGTGCAGATAGACAGCTTGCTATCTGGGAACAATCGCAGGATACTAAAAAAGTTGTGGACTATATAATTAATGAAACGCATCACGGATTGGATGTAAAAAGATAAATGCAGAAACAGAAAATAAAAATTACAACCATAGACTTGTACAATAATGAACGCAATGAGGGAATGCGTTGTATTCGTGAAATAGTAACTGATGCAATAAACCTTAACAGCGATTTAGATATCTCATACGATGTTTTTGATACTCGGTATAAAGGTGAACTCCCTGATCTCAGTTATGATATTTTCATTTCTTCCGGCGGACCCGGAAGTCCGTTTGAAGATGAAGATAAAAAATGGGATAAAGACTATTTTACGTTATTAGACAATATCTGGACTCATAACCAGAACAGCAACGACAATAAAAAATATATGTTTTTTATTTGTCATTCATTTCAGATGATGGCCAGATACTTTCAGTTCGGTGAAGTAAATAAACGGTTCATTAATTCATTCGGAGTAATGCCGTTTCAAAAAACTCAGGACGGAACAAATGATATAATTCTTAAAGAATTAACTGATCCATTCTACGCAGCAGATATAAGGCACTGGCAGGTTACCAATGCAAACAATGCAAGGATAAAAGAAATTGGAGCAAAAATACTTTCCTGGGAAATTCCTGAAGAAGATAACAGAGAAAATCCTGCAATAACAGCTATAAGAATTTCAAATGAGATTGTCGGGACACAATTTCATCCTGAAGCAGATCCGGAAAGCATGTTATATCACTTTAAGCAGGATGAAAGAAAAGAATTTATTATAAAACGTTACAATGAAGAAAAATATAATGAAATGATTGATTGGCTGCAGCATCCTGACAAGATACAGCTTACAAGAAAAACTGTTATCCCTTACTTTCTAAAAAATGCAATTGAAGAATTGTCTAAAGTTTCAGTTTAACGTAATCAAAAATGATATCCGAAATACGCAAAAATTTTAACCGGAACTTTTCCGAAGAGATTTATCATAAATTTTTACAAGATCTAGATAACGGATTAAAATATCCAACAGATTTCAGAGTTTGTGAAACTCCCCTTTTTCTTTCCAAAGAATTAAATGATGACCTTCAAAATGCCTGCAATGATCTTATCAATCAGATTAAAACAGAAGAATTTCTCCAGAGATCAGATGATGCCGTACCGAAACATTTACGTGTTCCGAATGAAACAGCAATTCCTCATTTTCTTCAAATTGATTTTGCTATCGCTATTGAAAGTGGCAAACTCATTCCCAAGCTTATAGAACTTCAGGCATTTCCTTCTCTGTATGGTTTCCAAAGTTATTTTGACAGAGTATTGAGGAAGCACTTCCCTATTCCTGAAAATTTTTCAGCTTACTTCAACAAACTGAACGACGAATCATACCGTAAGTTGTTAAAGCAGATTATCATCGCTGATCACGATCCGGAAAATGTAATACTGCTGGAAATTCATCCGGAACAACAGAAAACTAGAATAGATTTTGCAGCGACAGAAGAACTAATTGGTATTAACACTGTGTGCTTAACGTCTGTTTTGAAAAAAGGTAATAAACTATTCTACAAGAAAGACAATAAAGAAATTCCGATTGAAAGAATTTATAACAGGGTAATTTTTGACGAGCTTGACCGTAAGGGATTAAACTTCAACTTTGATTTCAGAGATGACTTTGACGTTTACTGGACATCTCATCCGAATTGGTTCTTTAAAGTTTCTAAATTTTCTCTGCCGCAGCTTCGAGGCAAATATGTTGCTGATTGCTATTTTCTTTCAGAACTTAATCAATTTCCTGAAGATTTGGAAAATTTTGTACTTAAGCCGCTATTTTCTTTCGCAGGGCTGGGGGTAGATGTTGATGTAACCAAACAAAAGCTGGACTCGATTAAGGACCGTGATAATTTTATCCTTCAACGAAAAATTGAGTATGCCCCATTAATTGATACTCCGGATGGATATTCCAAGGTTGAAATAAGAATGATGTTTTTATGGGACAGAGAACCAATATTAGTAAATAATCTTATCCGCACCAGTAAAGGCAAAATGATGGGTGTTGATTTCAACAAAAATAAAACCTGGGTCGGTTCAAGTATAGCTTATCATCCGCTTTAATAATTATATATATTTAGACAAAGCAATTTTATTTTTTCCAAAAAAGGTTTTATAGTGGTATGATCACTTACTATTTTCACGTCTCAAGGCAATCCAGAATTAAATACGAATTTGAAGAATCCCTTTTTTCTGTTTCAGGCGATTTAATAATAGCTGATTCTAAAACTGCAAGAACTCTTACAGAAAAAATAAATAAGAGAAGAAGAGATGAAAACAGGTATGATGATCTGGTCACTGTAGGTCAGTTAAATGCACTCGGTTTAATGCACGAAATTTTTCATCTGCTCATACGAAAATATGAAGAGGCCGATAATCCGGGTGTATTAGGAAGAAATCTTGAATTTCTTGACGGCACATTAACAAATAATGAAGTTGATAAAATACTTTTAACCTTTGTTGAAGAGTTTCCTCCTTTGCACGTATTTAGAAATGAATTAAAACCTTTTGAATACCTGAAGGGTAAAACCGGAAATAAAACAAACCGTGAAATAGTTCTTGAAGAATTAATTCTTCTTAACCTCGAAAATATTAATCCATCTACCAACCAGTTAAAAGAACTTTATTCTGATGATAAGCTTGTAAAAAGCACAAAATATAATAACCTGATTGAAGCGTCGGAAAAGTTTTTCGAAAATGAAATACCGGTTGGCGGTGAAGGCGGCTTGAATCTTATTTCATTTTTAAGAAAACCAATAACAGCAAATCCTTATAACATTCACGAGCAGCTTGAGTTTATCAGAAGCAGTTGGGGTATAGTTCTCGATGAAGAGATTCTTAATAGACTTCTGCTGGGTAAGGATTTAATTCAGGAAGACTTTAAACTTTTTGTGCAGCATGGCGGCGGTGAAAAAGGCACTCCTCCTGTTCCAACTTACGAATTTGACAGATCATATTTTGAAAGTCTGAGGCAAAAATTTGAGGGGGGTAAAAAATTAACCGAAGCCGAATATCAATATTATCAGCTTGAGTTTGAAAAGTTTACTGAAGATATTGACTGGATGCCGCGTGTTGTTATGATAGCAAAAAATGCCCCGGTTTGGCTTTATCAGCTTTCTCAAAAATATGCAAGAGAAATTAAAACTCTTGACCAGATACCTGACGATGAACTTGATAAACTGGCAAAGTGGAACTTTACTGCTCTATGGTTAATAGGCATTTGGGAAAGAAGTACTGCATCCAAAAAGATTAAACAGATGATGGGGAATCCGGAAGCTGCATCCTCAGCTTATTCATTGTATGATTATGTTATAGCAAAAGATCTTGGCGGTGAAGAAGCATTCAATATTCTTAAAGATAAGGCATGGAAGCGTGGAATCAGACTTGCAAGTGATATGGTTCCAAATCATACCGGTATTTATTCAAAGTGGGTAGTTGAAAAACCGGGTTATTTTATTCAAACATCGGCACCTCCCTATCCGGGTTACAGATTTACAGGTCCAAATCTCTCAGATGATGATCGGGTTGAAGTGAGAATTGAAGATCAATATTACTTGAGAACAGATGCCGCTGTTGTTTTTGAAAGACACGACCGTTACACCGATGATAAAAAATATCTTTATCACGGTAATGACGGAACCAATATGCCGTGGAATGATACTGCACAGTTAAACTTAATGCTGCCTGAAGTTCGTGAATCCCTGATTCAAACTATAATGCACGTAGCAAGAAAAACTCCCATTATTCGTTTTGACGCTGCAATGACTCTCGCAAAAAAACATTACCAGAGACTATGGTTTCCTATACCTGGTTCAGGTGGAGCTATTCCATCCCGCTCCGACTATGCTTTAACACGTTCTCGATTTGATGAATCAATGCCTGAAGAATTCTGGCGTGAAGTTGTTGACAGAATCAATGCCGAGATGCCAAATACACTGCTGCTTGCAGAAGCCTTTTGGTTAATGGAGGGATATTTTGTCAGAACTCTCGGCATGCACCGAGTTTATAACAGTGCGTTCATGCATATGCTGATGAAGGAAGAAAATGAAAAATACAAACTGCTTATTAAGAATACTTTAAACTTTAATCCGGAAATCTTGAAACGCTACGTAAACTTTATGAGTAACCCCGACGAAGAAACTGCTGTAAACCAGTTTGGAAAAGGCGATAAATATTTCGGTGTTGCCATTTTAATGGTTACTCTTCCCGGACTCCCGATGTTTGCTCACGGTCAAATACAGGGATTTTCAGAAAAATATGGAATGGAATATCAGCGATCATATTACAATGAATTTGAAGATGATAATTTGATTAAAAGACACGAGCGGGAAGTATTCCCACTTATGGAAAAACGGCATCTATTCAGTCAGGTAGATCATTTTGAGTTATTTGATTTTATTGCACCAAATGGTGATATAAATGAAAATGTATTTGCTTATTCCAACAGGGCAGGTAATGAAGCAGTTTTAGTGCTTTTCAATAATTCTTATTCGGAAGCATTTGGAAAGATAAGACATTCAAGTGATAAAGTTCAAAAGAACAATTCACTTTCTAATACAAATATTTCCTCTTCACTCGGAATAAACAACTCTCATTCATTTTATTATTCATATAGAGATCATATAACAAATAAATATTTTCTTATCTCAGGTGAACAAGCTGGTTATGATGGTTTGAATTTTCATCTTTTCGGATACCAGACAAAGGTTTTACTTGACTTCAAAGAACTTTTTGATGCCGACGGACGATATAAAAAATTATACGATTATCTCAGCGGCCGGGGAGTTGATTCTATTGAACAGGCATTAATAGAACTTAATTTAACTCCTTTTCATAACAGTTTACTTGATTTACTATCAATAAAAAATATTGAGCACCTTATTGAATATGTTGAAAGTGATAAGGATGGGTTGCCGGTTATATTTATTAATTCTCTTAACGAGGCAGAAAGTAAACTTAAAGACGTCTTTCCCGATAAAGCCAATAATTCAGTTTCAGCTGATGGGATAAAAGAACAACTTAATGGATTAAAAAACTACAATTCTACATTCAACTCAGTAAGAAACGATAAAAGGAAACCAAAATGGTTTGAACAGACTGAAAAAGTTATGCCTTCATTTACATCTGATAAGATTGTTGAAGAAAAGAATTTTTTAATTGCAAACACAGTTTTAAGTAATCTGTTTATTGAACAGATAAAAAAGCACACTTCATTAGATATATATCGTGATCTTATGTTGTGGAAACCGACTTTTGAGGCTTTTGGTTATCTCGGTTTATCACATCATTCAGATGTTTACTACAATCTTCTTATAGTTTTATCTGAATGTCCGGATTTACCGGTTGACAAAAAATCTGAAAAATCCATAAAATCAAGAGATAAAAAAGAAGACAAGATAGAAGCAAAACAAAATAAGAATGAGTTAAGTTTATATTTTTATAATCTGTTCAAAAATGAATTGATTACTAATTTTCTTTTGACAAATGAGTATAAAAATGAAAAATATTTCAACAAGGAAAGATTTAATGAACTCATTAAGTGGTTGATTATTAAATCATCTATCAATAACTTCACAAATAAAGATCAGAAAATCAGACGAAATAGTTTTAAGTTATTGAGCGAACTTAAAATCAGGCTATTCGAATCAGCTGAAAGAAGCGGGTATAATGTTACCCGTTTTCTCGATAGCCTATCCTGATTATCCAGCATTAACAGAATTTTTAATTAACTTTAATAAATAGAGAGGTAATAATGTTCATTAGAATAGCTATACCAATTTTTGTATTAGCTTTACTGTTCAGTAGCTTAACTTCGGCCCAGTATAGTGCTCAAGAAGCTTTTCCAAACCTGCCGAACTTCAGCGGCCCGGTTGACTTAAGAAATTCCAATGATTGTACAAACCGTTTGTTTGTAATTGAACAAATAGGGAGAATTCGTGTTTTTGATAACAGACCCGATGTAAACTCTTACAAAACTTTTCTGGATATTACAGATAGAGTATCAAGCGGTGGTGAAATGGGCTTATTAGGTCTTGATTTCCATCCTGATTATAAAAATAACGGTTACTTTTACGTTAACTATACGGCTGATAATCCGCGTAGAACAATAATCTCAAGATTCCAGGTTTCTGCAACAAATCCGGATTCTGCCAGCGGCAGTTCAGAATTTGAATTGCTTAATTTCAGTCAGCCTTACTCAAATCACAATGGTGGATGGATAGGATTTGGACCTGATGATGGTTATCTATACATTGCCACCGGTGACGGCGGATCAGGTGGTGATCCTCAGAATAATTCACAGACCATAACAAATCTTCTTGGAAAAATTCTTAGAATTGATGTTGATAATCAGGATCCGGGATTGAACTATGCTATTCCGGTTGATAATCCATTTGTCGACAGTTCTGGTTCAGTAAGAAAAGAAATTTATGCCTGGGGATTAAGAAATCCATGGCGCTGCAGTTTTGATCCGGTAACAGGATGGTTATGGTCTGCAGATGTAGGTCAAAGTGCCAGAGAAGAAATAAACGTAATTGATAACGGCGGCAATTATGGCTGGAGATGTTACGAAGGAAATCTTCCGTACAACACTTCCGGCTGTTTACCAGCATCCAATTATATCTTCCCGGTTTACGATTATCCGCACACGGTTGGTTATTCAGTTACAGGCGGTTATGTTTACAGAGGACCTAATCAACCCGGTTTAGATGGTAAATATGTTTATGCTGATTGGGGATCAAGAAATGTTTGGGCAATTACTTATGATGGTATAAATCCTGCAACAAATCAGCAGTTATTTACTTTACCATCCGGTTCACCAACTTCGTTTGGAGTTGATGAGGCAGGAGAACTTTACATTGTAGGTGGTACAAGAATAAGAAAAATTATTCCTACTGCTCCAATTATTGCTCCCTCAACTTTAACAGCAGAAGCAACCGATCCGGCAATAGTTGAATTGAACTGGATAGATAATTCAAATAATGAAGATGGTTTCAGAATTGAAAGAGCCGATGACGGAGCCCCATTTCAGTTAGTTGCAACTGTTCCATCAGGAACAAATTCTTATGTAGATACTGTTTCTGTTCTTGGTGATTTCCAATACAGAGTAAATGCTTTTAACTCTTCAGATCAATCCGGTTTTACTAATGTTGCTTGCGTTTCTGTTTTGGTTGTTCCCGTTGAAATGAGTCTTTTTACTGTTGAAATAAATGCTAATGGTGATTATGTTACTTTAAGATGGGAAACTGCATCTGAATTGAACAACAGTGGATTTGAAGTAGAGCGAAAACTAAGTAATAATAATTACGAAAAGATTGGATTTGTTGAAGGTAAAGGAACTACAACAGAAAATTCTGTTTATTCCTTAGTTGATAATTATAACAATGCCGGTTTTTCAGGAACGATTTATTACAGGTTGAAACAATTAGACTACGATGGCTCATTTTCATATTCCGGACCTGTATCAGTTAATGTAGAATTAACAGCTAAGGATTATTTTATTGAACAAAATTTTCCAAATCCATTTAATCCATCGACTTCTGTAAGATTTAATTTACCCGAAGAGAGCAGAGTCAGTGTTCAGGTTATAAATTCACTCGGTGAAGTTATTGCTGATTTGGTTGATGAAATAAAACCATCAGGTATTTACAGTCAGACCTGGAATGCAGTTAATGCAGCATCAGGAATTTATTTTATAAGAATTAATGCGCAGTCCGTTGCATCTAATAAAACATTTTCACAGACTATAAAATCAGTATTGATGAAATAACTAGTTTTGCAGCACAGATTTAATTCTGTGCTGCAAATCTTTTTACTGCATCAGCACAATTCTCCCCGTCAATTGCAGCTGAAACTATTCCACCAGCATAACCTGCACCCTCACCACAAGGAAACAATCCTTTAATTTCTGAATGCATAAAAGTTTCTTTATCCCGTGGTATCCTTAGAGGAGAACTGGTTCGAGATTCAACACCAACTAAAACAGCTTCTTCAGTAAAATATCCCTTCATCTTCTTATCAAAAAGTTTTAAAGCTGTTTTCAATCTTGATGTAATAAATTCCGGAAGTTCAGTATGAAGCGGTGCCGATGTTAATCCCGGTATATAAGATGATTTCGGCAATGATGCTGAGATTTTACCGGAAACAAAATCTGTTGCTCTTTGTGCAGGAGCACTTTGAGAATTATTAGCAAGATTAAATGCTTTTTGTTCAAGTTCCTGCTGAAGCATTAATCCCGCAAACGGATAATGATCAGCATACTTTTTCCATTCTATTTCAGATATCTCAACAACAAAACCGGAATTTGCAAAAGGTGAGTTTCTTTTAGAAAGAGACATACCGTTTACTACAATTTCACCGGGTGCTGTCGCTGCTGGAACTATGATTCCGCCAGGACACATACAAAACGAATACACTCCGCGTTCATCAACATTACAGGAAAGCTGGTACATTGCCGAAGGAAGGCTTGGATGTTTCTCTCTGGAATGATACTGAATTTCATTAATTAATATCTGTGGATGTTCTATTCTTACTCCCATTGAGAATGGTTTAGGTTCAATACTAATTTTCTTTTTGTGAAGCAGGTAATAAATATCTCTTGCTGAATGCCCCGTTGCTAAAATTACCGAATCACCGTAGAAATCTTCATCATCATTTACTTTGACACCTAAAAGTTTATTACCTTTCAAAAGAAAATCAGTGACACATGAATTGAAATGTATTTCGCCACCGGCATTGATAATATTATCTCTCATCGTTGCTATTATCTTCGGCAGTTTATTTGACCCGATATGTGGATGTGAATCAATTCTAATTTCTTCAATCGCACCGTGCTGAACCAATATATCAAGAATCTTTTTAATATCGCCGCGCTTTGTTGATCTTGTGTATAGTTTCCCATCACTGTATGTTCCTGCACCGCCTTCACCAAAACAGTAATTAGAATCGGGATTTACAATATGCTCCTGCTGAATAGCACGGATATCTCTTCTTCTGGTTTGTACATCTTTGCCGCGCTCAATTATTATAGGCTTTATTCCAAGCTCAATTAAACGCAGAGCTGCAAACAATCCGCCTGGACCGGAGCCGACAATTAAAACTTTATTTTTATTACTTACAGGTCTGTAATCAATTTTTCTGACTATGTTGGTTGGTTTTTCATTAATATAAATATCGACGAGGTAGCGGTAAAAAACATTTTTACCTCTAGCATCTATGGATCTTCTTACAGGAATTACAGCAGAAATGTTTTGCTTATCAGTATGCAGAATTTCAGCTGATTTAGTGGGCAGGATTTCCGGAAGATCAATTTCTTCCGGCTGAAGTTTTAACTCTAACTGTTTTATCATAAAGTCCTCTGCCTATGAGGAAAAAATAATGAGTAAAATGAATTTAAAATATTGCTTTTGTTGATCCGCCGTCAACCTGGATTGTCGTTCCGGTTATATAACTTGCTTTATTAGATGCCAGAAAAATAATCATTGCAGCTATTTCCTCCGGGCCTCCAAGTCTGTTCATAGGTACGTCCTTAGCCATATCTGCAAGAATTTCTTCATGTGATTTGCCGGATAATTTTGCACGGTTCACTGCAAGTTCATACAGTCTGTTTGTAAGCGTATAACCAGGAGCAACATTATTAACAGTAATATTCTTGCTGCCAACCTCATTGCTTAAAGATTTAGCGAAACCAGTAACACCTGCTCGCAGCGAATTTGACAGCATAAGATTATGTACAGGCTGCTTTACCGCTATTGAAGTGATATTAACTATTCTTCCCCATTCCTGCTTGATCATTTCGGGTAAAACAAGATTGCTTAATCTGACCACACTCATTAATACCTGTGTAAAAGCGTTGCTCCAATCCATCTCGGATAAATCATTAAAAAAACCGGGAACAGGTCCTCCGCAATTATTTACAAGTATATCAACTTTACCGAATTGTTTAATAACTGCATCGTGCAGGTTTTCAATATCTTTAATATTATTAAGATCGCACACACCCCAGAACGGTTCAGCTTTATATTTTGTTCTCATTTCTTTTGAGGTTTCAATAAGCGATTCTTTATTACGCGAGCAAATTGCAATATTGCAGCCTTCAGCAGCAAATCCCTCTGCAACTGCTTTTCCAATTCCTTTACTGGAAGCGGTTATCAAAACTGTTTTGCTTTTTATTCCGAGGTCCATAATAAACCTTTATTTTTTCATTTCAGAAACTATCCGAGCAGTATCCATAGCAATTACCAGCTCTTCGTTTGTTGGAATTCTTAATACTTTAACTTTAGAATTATCTTTAGAAATAATTTCTTCATTATTTTGATTCTTAAATTCATCAAGATCAATTCCAAGAAAAATCATATCTTTACAAACATATTCTCTTACTTCATTTGCATTTTCACCAATACCACCGGTAAATACAAGAGCATCCAGTCCGCCCATAGCAGCAGCGTATGAACCAACATATTTTTTGATACGGTAACAGAATAATTCAAATGCAAACTCAGATCTTTTTTGTTTGTCCTTAACAGCAGCAAGAATTTCGCGCATATCACTGCTTTCGCCACTTATGCCAATTAAACCGCTGTGCTTATTTAATAAAGTACCAGCTTCACTAACAGTTAATCCCTCCTTACTCATAATATATAGAATAAGCGAAGGATCAAGATCACCACTTCTTGTACCCATCAATAATCCTTCAAGTGGAGTGAATCCCATCGTTGTATCCACAGAAACACCTCGATCCACGGCAGCCATACTGCAACCGTTTCCAAGATGAGCCGTTATTATCTTAAGTTCTTCAATTTTCTTCCCCATCATTTCGGCTGCCCGATGTGCAACATAAAGATGAGATGTACCGTGAAAACCATATCTTCTTATTTTGTGTTTTTTGTAGAGCTCAAATGGAATTCCATAAAGATAAGCCTTCGGCGGCATATGTGAATGAAAAGCTGTATCGAAAACCCCGCACTGAGGTGTATTGGTTAAAATTCTCTGACAAGCCTGAATACCTTTTATATTAGGCGGATTGTGTAATGGTGCAAGTTCAATGTTATCAGTAAGCGCATTTACAACTTCATCAGTAATGAATACGGAACCAGAGAAAGTCTCACCGCCATGAACAACTCTGTGACCAACAGCTTCAATATCTTTCTTATCATCTATAACGCCATGGTTTTTACTGAGCATAACACCTAACACATACTCTATTGCAATCTGATGATCCAGAATTTCGCCAGCAATTTTTATTTTATCCCCGTCATATCTCTGATGACTTAACACTGCACCGGTCATCCCTATTCGGTCAACCAATCCTTTTGCAAGTGCTGTTTTAGTTTCGGTATCAATGAATTGATATTTAATTGATGAACTTCCGCAATTTAGAACTAATACTTTCATTTTTTCATTCCATATTTGATTAAGTTTTTTCCCCTGAGAATAATTAGAGCAATTTGTTTCCATGCTCGTCGTATTTAAAAATTCCCTCTCCGGTTTTTCTGCCGAGCTTTCTTTCACGTACGAGCTTTCTTATCATCGGATTTGGTCTGTATCTTGGTTCGCCAAGGGTTTTCCAAAGTGTTTCCATCCAGGTTAAAACTTCATCAAGACCCATCATATCAGCCATTTCCAGAGGTCCGTACTGAAAATTATAACCAAGCTTCATTGCAGTATCGATGTCTTTAGCTGTTGCAACACCCTCAAGAAGAATATGCATTGCCTCATTGATAAGCGGTACTATTGAACGTGTTGTGATAAACCCGGGATACTCATATACTTCTACAGGTGTTTTACCGATTTTGGAAACAAAATCTTTTACAAATTCAACCGTTTCATTGGATGTATATAAACACTTAACTATTTCCACAAGCGGAATTTTAGGAACAGGATTTAAAAAGTGCAGTCCGATCATTTTATCAGGTCTGCTTGTTTTTTCAGAAATTTTAGTAAGACTTAAAGTTGAAGTGTTAGAAACAAAAATTGCCTCTTTCTTTGCAAGCTTATCAAGTTCCTTGAATACACTAACTTTAAGATCAAAGTCTTCTTCAACTGCTTCAATAATCAGATCGTATTCGTCAATATTCTTTAAATCTGTCTGCCATTTAATTCTACCAAGAATTGCTTTCTTATCAGAATTTGTCATAGCCCATCGTTTGATTTCATAATCAATACCATCGGCTAAATTTACCTTTGACTTTTCCAGGTTTGTAATGTCTTTTTCAACAACAAGTACTTCAAATCCGTAAGCAGCAATTGTCTGGCCTATTCCCTGCCCCATAACACCAGCTCCAATTATTGCAACGGTGTTAATTCCTGCTTTTGGATCTAAAGAAGCGGAGGCTCCTAATAAATCTTCTAATCTTAATTTTTCTTCCTGCATATTTTTACCTTAACGATTTTCTATTTTTTTATATATGTATTTTCGAATTGAACTTTTTCAGGGGGTGATACCGATTTGAATTTACCAAAATACTCCACCCCTGAATTAAGTAAAACCATTTTCTTATTTCTTAGCGAACCAGACAAAACAAAACCTTAATTATAATTTCAAATTCACCATTCAAAATTACTAATAAAAAAGAATATTTTAAGGCATAAATAATTGAATTTGTTAAGCGAATATGCTGTATCACAACGTAATTCGGGATGATTATTGTTTATGAAATTATTAAAGCTACACAAATAAAAAACTGGATATTTAGGTTTGCAATTTAGAGATTTGCACTACCGCCTTATTCCCTTCCATTCGATATAATTTCGCTTAAATAATGTATCTTAAATGAAGATCCAGGTGAACTTAAAGAACTGATTTTTCCAGTAGTTTCTTTAACTAATCTTAATGAAATTACATCCCCACCTGGTTTAATAAAATATTAACCTATCTATTTGACAGAAATCTATTTTATTTAACTTTTGGGATTACGTTCAGGTAAAGCGAGGCTGTTCATTATGAACAGCCTTATGAATAGACAACCTGGTATATTATAAAATTAAATTTAAATTAAGGTAAAATGTTCTGGGAAGTGAGGGACCATAAACATATGCTGGATCTCTTTGCTGTCCATAATCGAGATCTTTCTGATAAGCATTAAAAAGATTTTTCACACCAAAAGTAATTGAGCTATTCAAGCTTGAAAAAAGGTTTAAATGTTTAGAAAAGGCAATATCAAATTCAAAAAAATCTTCGCTGCGGTTTAATTCAAGCAAGGGTTCCTCTTGTCCTTCAATGATGCTTTCCCTAGGTACAAACATACTGCCTAAGTATTTCATTGAAACGAAGAAATTTATATCTGATTTTATGTCATAAGAACCTCTGATATAACCAAATAAATCAGGTGTTCTAAGAAAATTATCAGTATCAAAGTCTGTAAGATTTTCCCGGTATTTATTTTCTTTAAAAGTTATTCCACTTCTTAATTCAAGTCCTGTAAACGGTTTGACTCCTAAATCAAGTTCCAAGCCTTGTACAAAAGCTCCGGTACTATTAACACGTTCCCAAAATTCAATATTACCGGATGAAGTTATGAATTCATCTGTATAAGCATTTTCGAGATCTGTGTAAAATGCAGTTATACCAAAAAGCAGGGGTATATTATTTACAAAGTCGAGAAATTCAAGACCAAGTGAATAAGTGGAACTTCTTTCTTCTTTTAATCCATCCTCATTACGAATTACCCGCTGAATTCCTTCTAACCCGCATATATGAAGATCCTCGTCAAATATCTGTGGAGCCTTGAATCCGGTAGTAAATCCTGCCCTTAATTTAAGTGATTCATTCAACTGGTATTTAGCATTTAATCTTGGACTGACAATCCATTCTTCAATAGAAGAATGCTTATCTATGCGGCTGCCAATTACGAAAACCAGTTCATTATTCTTTCCGATTGCAAATTCATCCTGTAGAAAAATTCCTGTGTTTCTAAAAATTTCGTTAAGATAATAAGCTTCAGAAGATACACTTCGGTCGAGAAGTTTGTCATAATTATACTGCACTCCAGCAGTAATTGAATGATTATTAAAAATATAATTGACCTGTAAGCCAAATGTATATAATGGATTTTCAGACAAACCATAAAAATTTAACGCGTCTAATCGGCCTTCAGGGGTATCCTCTGAGAGCCCGCCGTAGTATGAATCACGCTTGAGTAGACTGAAGGCGGAATGAATCCGGTATTGAAGTTTAGAACTAAGCTGATGTTCCCATCTGAATTTGCCTCCCCACTTAATGTGTTTAGTCCACTCTGCAATTTCAGCTTCGTGAACTGGTTTATCAAAATTATTACCACCTCTTCTTTCCTCAAGAATCCTGTGAAAGTTAATTTTAAGTTCGGTATTATTGAATGGCTTGAAGTAGCTATTTACACCAAGAGTTTCATTACTAAGCAATCCTATTTCTGAAAACCCATCTCCATTATGATCATAAGGATTGCGGTTTCTTGTTGAACCAAATATAAAAAATCCCGCAGTGTTATTATCGTTCACAATTTCAGCCACAGCCCCTATTTGCTGATCATAAGATTTGCCGGTAGTACTGCCGGTATAACCAATCCGGGTATTATTAAAAGCTGGCCGTCTGGTCATAAGATTAATTGTTCCGGCAATTGCTCCTCCACCATATAATGATGAGCCCCCTCCTTTTACAATTTCGATTTGCTCAATCATTTCCTTGGGATAATGCTCAAGACCATAAACACCACCTAGTGAACTAATCACCGGATCTCCATCAATTAAAACCTGCGAATATTTACCGTCAAACCCAAGAATCCTTACCTGGGTAAAGTTGCAATTATTACAATTATTTTCAACCAGAACACCTGTTTGCAGACCTAAAGCCTCGGCAAGATTACAGGCGCCCTGCTGGTGTATCAGTTTTTTGGAGATTAATTCAGTCTTAACCGGAACATTTTCGTAAAGATGTAGTGTATTCGTACCTGTAACTACAATTGTTCCAAGTTCGATAAGTGAAGAATGAAGTTCAATGGTAAGTTCCTGTGTAGAAAATTCTGATTGAATAAATATACTAAAAGATCTATAACCGATCATCGAGATCTGTACTTCAAAATCATCATTAGGAATATTCTTAATAAAAAAAAATCCTTTAATATCTGTTGCTGTACCAATATTAGTGTTTTTAATAAGAATATTAGCCCCGATCAGTGGTTCTTTTGTATCAGCATCTATAACCTTTCCTGATAGAAATTTGCCACCATCTTCTAAGGATGCAAAAGTAGAAATTGAAAATAAAATTATTAAGTGTAGTATTAAGATGAGTTTTATTGTAGTTATATGTTTCATTTGAACTTTCCTAGATTTTTATTAATGCTTATCTAAACTTAGTCTAAATAAGAATAATAAACAATAATTTTCTATTTAATTATTTTTTTTTCATTTTACATCACAAAAAAAGGCGGCTCATCATGAACCGCCTTTTAAATTTTAACTTTTTAGTTTTGATTTTACTTTATTAAAACAAGCTTTTTCATTTCTTTATAAATTATTTCGCCGTTCTGACCGGATAATTCAAACAAATAAAAATAAATTCCGGATGCATTCCGTTCTGCATTCCATATAATTTCATAGGTGCCCGGAGATTGATTTTTTGATACCAGTTCTTCTATTTGCTGTCCGATAGGACTAAAAACAGCAACCCTGACTTTTCCTTCAACATTGATTGAGTATTTAATTGTTGTAGAAGGATTAAACGGGTTAGGATAATTTTGAGATAAATTTGACTCAGATGGAACGAATGTAACATCAACAAAGACCTGATTTGAATAATCAGAAGTTCCATCAAAATCATTCTGCTTTAATCTGTACAGAACTCTTCCATTGTAAGGTAGAAATTCAAAATCATCCTGATAGCTGTAGCTCTTTGGTTCTGTGGTTGTTCCATATCCCGGTATAAACGATAATACTTCCCAATCCTGATTTTTCAGTTTTCTCTGGATTTCAAATCCGCGGTTGTTTGTTTCGGTTGCTGTTGACCAGTTAAGGATAATTTTTTTATCAGCCTGCTCAGCAGTAAATAAGCTTAGCTCAACAGGAATTGTAAAATCAATGTAAGCTTCGTAAACACCGCGCCCGTGAGTACCTGCGCGCAGCATTTTGTTTGATGAAGAATAATCCAGATGCATTATTACAGTATTTGGTAAACCACTAGGTATTTCTACCCAGTTTACACCGCCATCGTCAGTTACAAAAACACCTATGTCGGTTGCAACAAAATATGTGTTTGGTGCTGCAGTTGTGTCTGTAAAAATCAGAATATCATTTACTGGAGTATTTGGCAGATTTCCCTGTATTGATGACCAGGATGATCCGCCATTAGTTGATCTGTAAACTTTATCCGTATTAAACCCGGAAAAAGTTAAAAAAACCTGATTAACATCATTTGGATGAACATAAACAGATGTGATTGTTCTGTTGGGTAATCCGGTTGTTAGATTTGACCAGTTAACTCCCTCATTAGTAGATTTGAAAATCTGGCTCCCCGTTGTGGCAAACATGATATTCGGATTTGTTTTGCTCTGTGCAAGTTCTCGTACTGCATTACTGCCATTAACATCTCCTGATACTGCAGTCCAACTACCGCCATTATTTGTTGACTTATAAATTTTTTGACGTGCTGTGTAGAATGTACCTGAAATTGCCGGATGGTGAATAATAGGTCCAACCCAGGCAGCATTTTCACTGGAACTCAATCCGCTTTGTGCAGAACTCCAGGAAGTACCGCCATTGGTAGTTCTGAAAATACCATTGTATTGAGTTTCACCAAGTATAAAATTTGAATTGAACGGATTGAAGCAAACCTCACCTCCATCGCCGCCATAAACTGCAGCCCAGTTTAAAGTGGAATCAGTTCTTTGTGTTCCGTTATCCTGTGTACCGCCAAGAATTCTGCTCGGCATAAAAGGACTTGCAGCAATTCTGTAGAATTGAGTTACAGTTAAAGTTTGATTGAAGTTTGTAAAATTTGTACCGTTATTAGTTGAACGCCAAACTCCACCGTCATTTAGTGATAGTATTGTGTTTTCCTGTGTAGGATGAAACGCCATAAAGTGCTGATCTACGTGAACGTTTCCTCCGGAATACCCATTTGTTATATTTGTAAATGTGCTTCCATTTTCAGTTCTGAAAATATCAATTAAACCAATGTAAACTTTATCATGATTTCTGGGATTAATTAAACAGTAAAGATCGTACCATGCCTGTCCTGCGTTGCTTGAAAATCCTGAAGGCATAGTTACTGTTGACCAGTTTAGACCATTGTTGGTTGATTTATAAACTGTAACATTACTTGAAGCGTAAACGGCTGCCCACATTACCGCCGGATTTGATTGGGCAAGATCAAAGTGTGTTCTTGAGCCTGACCCTAAACCTGCAGCACCAAATGTTGAAAAAGATGCACCACCATTAATTGACCTTCTGATTCCTACACCTGAGCCGACAGCAAAAGCAGTGTCACCAGATGGTGAAAAAACCACATCATCTACCCTGCCGGAAAGAATTTGCGTCCAGCTTACACCGGAGTTAGTGCTTCTGTAAAGACCACTATTACCTAATGCTGCCAGTAATTGAGTGTTATTATTTGGTCTTATTTTTAATCTTGAAAAATATGTTGAGGATGGAAGTCCGGTTGTATAATTTGTCCAGCTAACTCCGGCATCAGTGGATTTTAATAGTCCTCTGCCGTAGTACGATACTCCGGAATATGTTGCTTCTCCCGTACCGGCATAAACAATATCAGGATTTACAGGATCAACAGCTATTGCGCCCATTGATAATGAAGATTCATAATCTGATACAGGCATCCACGTTGAACCTGCATCTGTAGATTTCCATACACCTCCATTCGCAGGACCAATATAAATTATATTTGGATTTGTCGGATGATAAGCTCCTGTTACTATTCTGCTGGAGATATTACCGTATGCATAATAATATCCGGGGGTTGGTCCTAAACTAACCCAGTTAAAAATTGGAATGTCTCTTTCATTAAGACCATTTCTAAGCGCATCTTTTTCATCAATTGAATTTTTATAAGCGTTTTCAGGAATATAATCATAAGGATATGCTCTCTGTTCATAAAACCATCTAACCCTTAAATAAGGTTTTGAATGACGAATATCATCCGGAACCTGTGAAAAAATCCCATTCGGCATTAGCTCATCAAGAGATCTGATAGGTGTCTTAGTTTGTGCGCCTGATTGACTGCCAAAAGCAGCAATAAAAAAAAGTACCAGAAGTAGTTTCATTGTAACCTCGAAATTATTATCAAAATAGAAATGCACAATAAATGTATTGTACAGAAATTGAGCCAAAAATTAATAAATGATAAACCTTAATTTAGTTATCTTTGACCCAGAATTATGTAAAAATTACATTTAATTGTAAAACTATTTTATAATATTTATGAATATCATCTGTGAAACCTGTTGAAATATTAAAAAATTTTTACGGTTACGAAGCTTTCAGGCCCGGACAGGAAGAAATCATAGCAGCAATTTTAAGGTGTGATAACGTTCTTGCAATACTACCAACGGGTGCCGGAAAATCTATATGCTATCAAATACCTTCAATTGCTTCGGATAATTTTTCGATTATTATTTCACCGCTAATTGCTTTAATGAAAGATCAAGTGGATTCATTAAATCAGAAAAAGGAAATTGCTGCTTTTATTAATAGCACATTGAGTTTCCACGAAACTGAATCAGTTCTTCAGAATATTCAATACGGCAGAATAAAACTTTTGTATCTATCACCCGAAAAACTTGGGAATGTTCAACTTGCGGAACGAATAAAGAATTTAACTCCATCATTTCTTTTTGTGGATGAAGCACATTGCATAAGCGAGTGGGGACATAATTTCAGACCCAGTTATACAAAGATAAAGGACTTTATTGAATATACCGGTATTAAAAAAGTATCAGCTTTCACTGCTACAGCAACACCAGAAGTTGTAAATGATATTATCAATCAGCTTGGCTTCAAAGAACCAAAAGTTTTTGTTAAAGGCTTTGAACGTGAGAACATTCATTTAAGCGTATTATTTACAAAATTAAAGAAAGAAAAAACACTCGAACTTATCCGGCAATTTGGAAAACCTTCCATAATATACACTTCTTCCAGAAAGCGTGCTGAAGAAGCGGCTGAGTATCTGCGTTTGAACAAAGTTAATTGTGAATTTTATCATGCCGGTTTACCTGCAGAAATAAGAAGAAGAATACAGGATGATTTTATAAAAGATAAACTTCCGGTTATTGCGGCTACTAATGCATTTGGAATGGGAATAGATAAAAAGGATATAAGGCTGATCATCCATTATAATACACCAGGTACTATTGAAAACTACTACCAGGAAATCGGCAGAGCCGGAAGAGATGGTAAAACTTCTTTTGCTTTTTTACTTCACGATGATAATGATTTGAACATTCATAACTTTTTTCTTTCTACATCTTATCCTACAAAAGATATTATTCATAAGATCTATAATGCAATTTGTGATTATGCTCAGGTAGCACTTGGCAATTCAAGTGATAAAGAAATTTCAATTAATCCGGATTATATTAAAAGACATTCAGGGTTGGATATATCAACCGGATTGCTTCACTCTTCACTCAAGTATCTTGAAGATTCGAAATATATCTCCGCATCTTCCGACTATACTTCAGATGCATCAGTAAAGTTTATTGTAAGTCCGCAACGTCTTCACTCATATTTAAAGCGAACTAAAAACGATATTCTTAAGGACATATGTATTTTTATACTTAAGAAATTTGGCAATGAAGTCTTTTCCCGCCATATAAAAATTTCAACAGAAAAAATTTCTGATGAGAGCGGATTTTCCTCAGAGGAATTGAAAAATACTTTTACTCTTCTGGATAATTCTGCCTTTGCAGAATTCATTGAGTTTAACTCCAAGGACTTGATAAGACTTATACATCCAAGAATCAAATCAGAAGATCTGCGATTAAATTATAAACGTATAAATGAAAACTACCTTAACGGTCAGAAAAAACTTGACAAAATTATAGATTATGTATATTCGAACGATTGCAGGTTTAAAGAAATTCTGAAATACTTTGGTGAAAAAGCAGACTCCTACCGCTGTGGAAAATGCGATAATTGTAATAAACAAAAGTCTTTTCCGGCTGCCAGTCTGGAGTATGTGAAAGAAATACTGCTTCAGACATTCATCGAATTTAATAACCCAATATCAGAGAGGGAAATTATTTCTTTTTTGAGAGGAAAATCAAAAAAGGAGGAGTTCCCCGGTCTGACTAACTTTTCAACTTTAATAAATTATTCTGCTGATGAAATTAAATCCGCTTTGGGTGCTCTTTTAAATGAAGGTAAATTGATAAAAGTTGAAGGCAAAAAAAGGACCTATGCTGCTGCAGAAATTGAAACACAGCCCGAAGTATTAAAAGATTCGACGTTTACGGATAAACCGGACAGTACAATAGAACTGTTTCATAAGCTGCGTGAACTGCGTTCAATTGTTTCAAAAAGATTTCTGCAAACACCCGAAGTAATCTGCCCGGATAGCACTCTTGCTGAAATTTCGAGAAAAATGCCAAAAAATAAATTTGAATTGCTTTCCTTACATGGATTTAATCAAAGAATGTTCAATAAGTTCGGGGCAGAGATTCTTGAAGAAGTTGAAAATTTTATTAACAGAGATTCACTCTCTAATTCAAAAGAAAAAATTCCTTCTAATATTATTGATACATATAATTTGTTGATCAAAGGACACACTCTAAGAGAAATTGCTTCATTACGCAAACTCGATGAAGCAGTTATTTCTATGCAGATAGAAACTGTTTTACAATATGCCCCAACAACCTCAATTGATCATCTCTTTGGCAAAGAATTACTTTACAGGATAGAGAATGAAATTGAGAAAGGATATGTTGATCTGATAGAGCTTAAAAATAGATTAAAAAATGAAATCAGCTACCCGCTTCTAAGAATTGCTTTAGCAAAAAGAAAATATTCTAAGGTAAATCCTCAGGCTTAGTTTTTAAACTTTCGACATATTCAATTACTCTCTTAAAAAATTTTTCCCATCTGTGAGGGGACTTATTGTAGAATTCCAAGGTACTTAAATAATCATTTTCTGAAACATCGTTCCGCTTAAATACTTCGGACTTTAAAGAATCAACATTTTCTGAGGTAATTAGCACTGTGTCTTGTGCAAATAATAGGTCGGTATAGATTAATATCATCTTTTCTTCAGGTACGGGAGGTTTCTCGGAGCAATATGCAAATAGAAAAAAAATCAAAACTAATAGAAAATATTTTTTCATTATGGATGTTACTTTTTACTTGCTTCAAAAAGAATCTTTTTTTCACGCTCCGTTAAATTCTGATAACCGCTTTGACTGATCTTATCAAGAATCCTGTCAATTTCTTCCTGGGTCACTTCAAGTTTATCTTCTTTATTGTCTTTGATATCGTAGTATTTTGCTTCCTTAACATCCTTGCTTTTATTAAAAATATCAAAGACTGAACCGGACGAAGCTGATTGCTTAAATTTGTTTCGCCTGATCATTGCTTTCAGATCAATATAACTTGATTTATCGAACCAGATGAATAAAAATCCTGCAAGTGCTCCTCCAAGATGAGCTAGGTGAGCAATGTTGCTGTGAGCACTATTTATTGCAAGGAATTCAAAAATGATTAGAAAACCTATTAGATATTTTGCTTTAACTGGAATGAGGAAATAAAGAAATATATATCTGTTCGGAAAAAATAAAGCAAATCCAATTAGGACTGCATAAACTGCACCTGAAGCACCAATCGTGGGTGCCGGGGAAGCACCTAACAACGGTGAAATAAACAGATGACATAAACCGGCTACAACTCCTGAACCTAAATAAAATAACAAAAACTTTTTGGGCCCCCACATATTTTCAATTTCCATTCCGAACATCCACAATGCAAACATATTGAAAAATATATGTCCTAAACCTCCGTGCATAAACTGGTAGGTAATTAATTGCCAGGGATAAAAAGAAGCGTCAGTAAAATTTCCAATTGGTATAAGAGCAAAATATTGTATCAACACCTGGCTCAAAGGTGTTTTGCCGGGCACTATTATTTCACTGCCTAGTATTTGAATAAAAAATACTGCAACATTGATGATCATCAAATTTTTAATAACCGGTGGAAAAACACTAAATCCACCGAAACCTGGTCTATGATAATTACTCATTCAAAATCTTTACTAAATATTCTGGAAATAATTACCATACATTCGCATAGTAATAAAAATAATAAAACCTGTTTGAAAGTATGGTTATAAAAAGCATAATATAAAATAAATTAATTAGCTCTTTTTATCTGATAAAGCTGCGACACCTGGCAAAGTTTTACCTTCAAGAAATTCAAGGGACGCACCGCCGCCCGTTGATACGTGAGAAACTTTATCAGCCAAACCTGCTTTAGCAATAGCTGCTGCAGAATCTCCGCCTCCGATTACAGTAACTGAACCTTTTGCAGTTACATCAGCAAGCGAACTTGCAATAGCAAATGTACCCTTTGCAAAATTATCCATTTCAAATACACCCATAGGTCCATTCCAAACTATTGTCATGGACATTGCAATCTCCTCCTTAAACAAATTAATTGTTTCAGGACCAATATCCAATCCCATTTTATCAGAGGAAATAATATCAACAGAAACAACAGATGAAGGTGAATCGTTCTTAAATTCCCCGGCAACAACAACATCAATTGGCAGTAAAAATTTTATTCCGCTTTTCTTAACTTTTTCTAAAACTTCCTTAGCCATATCAACTTTTTCTTCCTCCAGCAATGATTTTCCTATTTCTTTCCCCTGCGCTTTAAAAAAGGTGAATGCCATTCCCCCGCCAATAATTAAAGTATCAACTTTGTCAAGCAAATTGGATATTACATCTATCTTTCCTGAAATTTTTGCTCCTCCAAGTATAGCGCAATAAGGTCTGGTTGGATTAAAAATAGCACCTCCCAGATATTCTAACTCTTTCTGCATAAGATATCCTGCGGCTGCAGTTTTAATAAATTTGGTAATACCCTCTGTGGAGGCATGTGCTCTGTGTGCACTTCCAAAGGCATCATTAATATAAACATCACCGAGTTCAGCTAATTTCCTGGCAAATTCAGGATCATTCTTTTCCTCTTCAGCATGAAATCTAACATTTTCAAGAATCAGTACATCACCATCTTTCATATTATCAACCATTGATTTTGCATCAGCACCAATGCAATCGGGAGCGAGCTTGACTTCTTTTCCAAGAAGTTCGCCAAGTCTTAGAGCCGTGGGCTTTAAACTATATTTAGGATTAGGACCGCCTTTGGGTCTCCCGAGGTGACTCATTAAGATGGCTTTACCACCCTCAGTTATTATTTTATTTAATGTTGGAAGTGATGAGGTAATTCTAATATCATCGGTGATATTAAGATTTTCATCTAAAGGGACGTTAAAATCTACTCTAACTAATACTCTTTTTCCTTTTAATTCTACACTATCGATTGAAAGCTTATTCATAAATTCTCCATAACAGATTAAATAAGAGGATTGTTATATAATAAAATTGTCATTCCCGCATAGGCAGGAATGACAATTATAAATTGCGACAAATTAAATCTTATAATTTTATTACTTTCATTACAAGATCGGCTATCCGGCTCGAATAACCCCATTCATTATCATACCAGCTTACAATCTTAAAGAATCTCTTTTCATCTTTAAAGTTATTCTGCAATGTTGCTAAAGAGTCATAAATTGAAGAGCGGCTGTCATGGTTAAAGTCAGTTGAAACAAGTTCTTCATTGCAGTATCCAAGAATACCCTTAAGATAAGTTTCAGAAGCTTTCTTTAACAACTGATCTATTTCCTGAATTGACGTTTCTTTTTCTGTACGGAATGTCAGATCTACAGCAGAAACATTTGCAGTGGGCACTCTGAATGACATACCAGTCAGTTTTCCTTTAACCTGTGGAATTACTTCGCCAACTGCTTTTGCAGCACCTGTTGTGGAAGGTATAATATTTATAGCTGCAGCTCTTCCGCCTCTCCAATCTTTCTTTGAAGGACCGTCAACTGTTTTCTGTGTTGCTGTATAGGCGTGAATTGTTGTCATAATTCCAACTTCAATACCCAGACCTTCTTTAAGCATTACATGAACTACTGGAGCAAGGCAATTGGTTGTACATGAAGCATTTGATATTATAGTATGTTCAGGTTTTAGTTCATTATCATTAACGCCAATCACTACTGTTTTAACATCACCTTTTCCAGGAGCTGTAAGAATAACTTTTTTAGCACCGGCAGTAATATGTCCCTGAGCTTTATCAGAACTGTTAAAAATTCCTGTCGCTTCAATTACATATTCAACTCCCATTTCTTTCCAGGGAAGCATTGAAGGCTCTTTTTCGGCCAGGATACATTTGGTTTCTTCACCATTTATTATGAGTGTATCATCCATTTCAATATCAGGTTTACTTTTCTTTGATGTGATTTCACCATCAAAAGTTCCGTGAACAGAATCGTATTTTAACTGGTAGGCAAAATATTTTGCATCATTGCTCACATCTACTAAAGCTACGAGATCGATTTCCTTACCGAGCACACCTTTATCTGCAAGTGCTCTGAGTACTAATCTACCAATTCTTCCGAATCCATTAATTGCTACTTTTACAGCCATTTTATCTCCTTTATTAATTATTTTTTTCAATCAATATGTTATCAAAATTAGCTAAATAGGGCCTGATTATCAATTCATATATGAGTATTTGTGTGGCAAATCAACTAAATTTCGACTGAATTAATAGTTTATTAATGTTTTATTAAGAAATTTTTCAAAAAATCATTTATATTAACATTTACAAAACTAATCACTAAAAGAGAGGTAATTTATGATATCAGCGAAAATGCAGAAAGCACTTAATAAACATTTAAATGAAGAACTTTTTTCATCCTATCTCTATTTATCAATGGCAGCTTATTTTGAAAGCAAAAATTTAAATGGTTTTGCTAATTGGATGAAGCTGCAATCGAAGGAAGAATATTTTCACGGTTTAAAATTTTATGATTTTCTTCACCAGGTTGGCGGCAGAGTAACACTATCACAAATTTCCGCCCCTAAAACTGATTGGAAAAACATAAAAGAAGTATTCACTGAAACTCTGGAGCACGAGAAACATATTACTGATCTGATAAATAAACTTGTCGATCTGGCAATACTGGAGAAAAATCATGCTACAAATAATTTTTTGCAGTGGTTTGTAAATGAGCAGGTTGAAGAAGTTGCAACTGCAGAGGATTTAGTAAATAAACTTGAAATGATCGGTGATAATAAGAACGGTTTGTTTATGCTGGATAGAGAACTTGGAACAAGAACAGCTGAATAAAGATAAGCTCCGTTTTAAATTGAAAAATCCTCTTAAAAAATTAAGAGGATTTTTTTTAGTATAAGTAAATATTAATTTTTTATTTCTGCCAGAGGTGTTGCTGTATGCCTCATTGAATGAACTTTGTTTGCAACAGGTAAATTAATTTCTTTACCGACTCTCTGTTCAAAATAATCTCTGAATCTGTCAACCATAAACTTAACCGGCCATGCAGCGGCTTCACCAAGTGCACAAATTGTATTTCCCTCAATTTGATTTGCAACAGTTATTAACAAATCCAGGTCATTTGAAGAACCTTTACCAGCAAGAATTCTTTTTAGAATTTTTTCAAGCCATCCGGTTCCTTCACGGCACGGAGTGCATTGTCCGCAGCTCTCATGATGGTAGAAATGAGCAATCCTTGCAAGAACTTTTACGAGGTCAGTATCTTCATCCATAACCATTACCCCACCTGTACCGATGGCAGATCCCGCAGCTTTCAATGATTCGGCATCCATTTTAACGCCTTCAATCTGGTCTCCTCTAAGCGGAGGCATTGATGAACCACCAGGAATTACACATAAAATCTTTTTATTTCCGGGAACTCCGCCGGCATAATTATAAATCAGATCTGTGAGTAAAGTACCTGTAGGTAATTCATAGACACCGGGTTTATTTACATGTCCGCTAATTCCAAATAATAATGTTCCTGGATGTTTAGGTTCACCAATTTTTGAAAACCACTCCCACCCTTTACTAATAATTGGAGGAACATTAGCGATAGTCTCAACATTATTTATTGTAGTAGGACATCCCCATAAACCATTCTGTGCCGGAAAAGGAGGTTTTACCCTTGGATAACCTCGTTTACCTTCCAGTGAATTCATTAATGAAGATTCTTCGCCGCAGATATAAGCTCCGGCACCTTTATGAATATAGATATCACAATAAAATTCTGTACCGAACTTCTCTTTCATTTTTTCACCGATGAACCCTGCAGCATATTCATCATCCAATGCTTTCTGCATAAGCTTAATCCATTTGTGATATTCGCCCCGGATATAAATGTACGCAGTCTTTGCTCCTATGGCATAACACGTAATTAAAGTTCCTTCAATAAGCTGATGAGGATTAAATTCAAAAACCTGACGGTCTTTAAATGAACCCGGCTCACTTTCATCACCATTGATGCAAAGATATTTAGGTTTATCTGTAGCTTTGGGCATGAAGCTCCATTTGAGACCGGCTGAAAATGCTGCTCCGCCTCGCCCTCTTAACCCAGATTTTTTAACCTGATCAATAATATCATCTGTAGACTGCGAAAAAGCTTTTTTAGCTGCTTCAAATCCGCCATTTTTAATGTAAACGTCAAGAATATGAAGATCTTTTATTTCAGGTAGAACAATTTTTTCCATTAGTTTGCATTCTTTAAGGATTCAATAATTTCTTCTACTTTTTCTTTTGTTAGATTTTCGTAAAAATCTTCATTTACTGCGAACATAGGAGCAGTACCGCAGCTTCCCATACACTCAACTTCTTCAAGAGAAAATTTCTGATCGGTTGTAATTTCCCAATTGTCAATACCCAATTTATCTTTTACCTGGTTCCAGATTTCGTAGCCACCTCGCAACATACAGGAAACATTTGTACAGACCTGAATATGATTTTTACCCATCGGTTTTTGATGATACATTGTATAAAAAGAGACTACACCCATAACATCGTGTGAATGCATTTCAAGAACTTCTGCAACTTCTTTAATTACTTCCTGAGAAATGTAGCCGTTCTGTTCCTGTCCAACATAGAGTGCTGCCATTACTGCTGGCTGCTTGACGGGATATTTTTTTATCTCGTTATTTATTCTCTCTAAGTTTTCTTGTGTGAATTTAAATTGCATAATTTTATAAATTTATGTTCAAGTTCAATCACTTATCTGCTTCACCCATTATGGGATCAATACTTCCGATAATAGCGACAACATCAGATACCATCGCTCCTTTTACAAGGTGCGGGAGTGCTTGTATGTTATTGAAAGATGGTGACCTTATTTTACATTTCCAGGGATGCCCCTCTCCTTTACTGACGAGATAAAAACCAAGTTCACCTTTAGATCCTTCGATTGCGTGATAAATTTCACCAACGGGGGGATTAATACCAAAATTGACGATCATAAAATCATGTATCAGCTCTTCCATCTTAGTATATACATCTGCTTTATGAGGAAGGACTTTCTTTGGTTCAGCAGCACGAACAGTACCCTGAGGCATTTTACCAAGTATCTGCCTTATTATTGCTGTACTCTGTCTCGCTTCATCAGTACGGACAAAATAGCGAGCTAAGCAATCACCTTCATTATAAACTGGAATTTCAAAATCAATATTATCATATAGCATGTAAGGTGTCGCTCTTCGCAAATCAATATTAACACCACTGGCTCTGAGATTGGGTCCGGTAAAACCAAGATCTAATGCGTCTTCTTTTGAAATTGTTCCTATACCGTCAAGTCTTTCAACAAAAATCCTGTTGGTATTAAGCAGTCTCTCACATTCATCAAGATTGGGAATGAACTGATCAATAAATTCTTTTATTAGTTTGAGAGATTCAGGCTGAGCATCGTTAGCAACACCACCAATTCTTGTATAACTGTTTGTAAACCGTGCACCACAAAGCACATCCCATATATCCATTATTTTTTCACGTTCTCTTAAAGTCCATAAGAAAACTGTAAGTGCACCAACATCCATTGCAAAAGAACCAATTGCTACCAAATGAGAGGCAATCCGTGCAAGTTCAGCAATAATCATTCTGATATATTGGGCACGAACCGGAACATCTAAACCTGCCAGCTTTTCTACAGCAAGAACCCAGGCAACATTGTTAGCCATGGGTGAAATATAGTCAAGACGATCCGTATGCGGTATGTATTCATAGTATGACATATTTTCAGCCATCTTTTCATAACCGCGATGCAGGTATCCAAGATCGGGAACACAGCCAACTATGGTTTCACCATCAAGCTTTAGCAATAATCTTAATACTCCGTGAGTAGCAGGATGCTGCGGACCCATATTAAGGATCATTTCGTTATCAAGTGCATCATCAATAGTAATATCAGAATCTTTTAATAGGGCTTCTAATATTTTAGGATTTACTTCGTCTTTTTTTAATACTTCCATAATGCTATTATTTTTTGGGGAGTGGCAATGAACCTGGAATGCCCATTAGTGGGAAATCTTTTCTTAATGGATAATATTCAAATTCTTCAGGCATGTACATTCTTCTTAAATCCGGATGATAATTAAACTTAATTCCATACATATCGTAAGTTTCCCGTTCCTGCCAGTTTGCAGCTCTCCAGACCGAAGAAACTGTATCAATGCTACAATCAGCTTCATCTACATCAGCCTTCACCACAATACGTAAATTATTTTTTAAAGAGAATAGGTGATAAACGACAGTAAATCGGTTCTTTCTTGTTGCCCAGTCTACGGCAGTTATATCTTCACATATTAAAAATTCTAATTCAGAATCTTTTTTAAGAATCCGGCATAAAGGTTCAATAAACTTTTTGTCAACCTTAATGACAAACTCATCCTTATATTCAGAAAATTCAAGAAAAGCATCTTTAAAATTTTCCTGAAGTTTACTTTTAATAATTTCTTTTATTGTCATCTTAATTATTTTGGATTACGTTTAATTCAGGAAGTTTAAGATCCTGAAAATCTCTTGCTTTGGTTCGGCCAATTTTATTTTGAATTTGCATCAAAGCATTTAACAAATTATCAGGTCTTGGCGGACAGCCGGCCAGATAAATATCTACCGGTAAGAACTGATCAATGCCCTGAACAACAGAATATGACCTATACATTCCACCGGTTGATGTGCAGGCACCCATTGCAATAACCCATTTAGGATCGGGCATCTGGTCGTAAATTTTTCTAACTACGTGCGACATTTTATAAGTAACAGTTCCGGCAACTATCATAAGATCGCATTGGCGCGGAGTAAAACGCATTACTTCTGAGCCAAAGCGGGCTATGTCGTATTTGGGGTCTGCAGCAGCCATCATTTCAATTGCACAGCAGGAAATACCCATGGGCATTGGCCAAACTGAGCTTTGTCTTGCCCATCCGATTATTGCGTCAAGCTTTGTAGTAAAAAAACCATCCTGTTTAAGTTTTGCTTCTAATCCCATTTAAATCCACCTTTCTTGTATGCATATAGATATCCTAATTCTAAAACAACTAAAAAAATAAACATAGAAATGAATACAGGAATTCCAATTTCGCCGTAAAGTCTTTTAAATTCTACTGCCCAGGGATAAATAAATATTACCTCAAGATCAAAAATTATAAAAAACATTGCTACAAGATAGTATTTAATTGAGATCCTGTCTTTAGTTGTTCCAACCGGTTTCATACCGCTTTCATAAGTTGAGAGCTTTTCCGGGTTTGGTCTTTGAGGTCCGAATAAGCCCGAACTAGCCACCATTCCGACAGCAATAACAGCGGCAACGGTAAACACTATAAAGATGGGAATATATTGTTCGATCATATTGCTTATTTATGAAATTTTGAGGACAAAGTTATCCAAATTCCAAGTTATTGTCAATTTAAATAATTGCCGGTTTTAAGCTTTATGTATAGCTAATTCAGATGATTTATTATATTTTTTCATAGAATTATTTTCACCGATAAAACTATTCGAAAAAGTAACTACATAAGCCTTGCAATACTGAGCATTTTTTTATTAGGATGCTGCATTCCTATTAATTTAATTGCACAAGTACGGACTGATAGTCTTGAGTATCTTGGTAAACCTTTTAAACAGAATAATTTATTTAACAGGTTCGATAAGCAGTTAAATACTTTCTATCTTAATTCAGGTTTAAAGTATTTTTATAGCAACGATGAGTTTGAACATTTAGTTAATGAAAGTTTTAATTCAACATTTGTTCGCACTCCCCAAAGCAGCACCAGAGACGAACAGCATCTTACTGTAAAATCAGCTTACAAATATTCCGGTAAAATAAAATTAGGAGTACTCGGCAGCAGCACGCTACTTTCGGATAATAGAAGTCTTGAAATAAACAAGGCATCCGTTTCCTTTGCCACATTATTCAGTGAACTGGAATTAACAAAAAACATAATTTTGTCTCCTTTTGGTGGATATTCATATAACAATCAGATTGGTGAAAATGATTATGGATTAGTGTATGGACTGGAAGGTATAGTTGATAACTACATAGTTTCTGATTTCAGATTAAACTCCGCATTAAGATTCCGAAATGAAGATATTATGCCGCGGAGAAATCTTGCAAGATACTTTCAGTTTTCAGCCTCAAACTTTTTCGATAATAATGTTACTAACACAATAAATGTTCTTTATACCCAGAACCGGAGAGATTTTTATTTTTTAACTGATTCATTGACTCAGTCAAAGTTCAGTATTAAAAATAACATTCAAAGCCGTACTGAAACTATGTATGCACTTCAGGATCGATTAATTTATGACAAGATTTTCGATGTTTTCTCTTTGTTGTTTACGGGACGGATAAGCATGAGGACTATCGACAGGGATACACGCTTCAAAAATACAGATCTTATATCATCTTCTCTTTTTGACACTAAAATTGAAGAGTTAAAACTGGATTTGGAAACCATAACTAAATACAGTTCTACTCTCTTTGATGCACAGTTAAGATTTACTTTTTCTGAAAGAGATGAAAAAAATATTACTAAACCATTCTCCGGTGTAGATGAAAGTTTTTTTGAACAGCGTTCAGAAATAGAAAGTCAGAAGAATAATAACTCCGGCAGACTCTCTTTAACTTTTTTTGGAGACCTGAAACTTTCCGATAAAGAAAAAATTACACTAAGTTTTTACCAGAGCAAATTAAAATACGATACTCCCAGTGAATTGAATATTGATGACCGTGATGAAATTCTATCAATTGCAAGGTTGCGATACTCAAAATTTTTAAATCCATACTTTGAAACTTTTATCAGCGCAGAAGGCACTTATAGTCATATAGTCTATATCTCAGCCGGAAGAAGTTCCAACAACAATGTAAACCGGATAATAAGATTAAGAGCAGGTGGTGATTATACAGGAAAAAGCATTTCATCCTATAACAGTTTTGAAGTGTCTGCAAACTATACAGTTTATGATTTTGAAGATCTGACTGCAAATTTTCAGAGCTTTTCTTTCAGACAGATGAGCGCAGTAGATTCTACTACAATCAGGTTAAATGACAGAATATCTTTATTTACAATAGGCTCAATAAAACTTTCTGAACAGGGTGACTTTAAATGGAATACATTCACTTCCAGTCCTACAAGATTTTTACAGGAAATATATATTGAACCAAGAGTTATACTATATTTAGATCAATCCTATTTATCCGCTGGTATACGCTACTTTGCTCTTAATACTTTTAATTTTGATAAGCTCAATAAAATACCTGATACCGAATATTCAAGTTTTGGCCCGATTGCAATAATTGTTATTAATTTGTGGAAAAGACTGGATATATACCTAAATGGTTATTATGAATTCATAAGATCGGGTGAAAACCCTATTCGCGAGCAGGCAAATCTTATTATGCAGATGAATTGGAAATTTTAAAATTAAAGGATATTTTTTCCTTAATAAAAAAAATAGTTAAAAAGTGCCCGAAGAAAAAACTTATCACCTTGAAATAGAAAGCGATCCGAACAACCTGATTACAGTTGAGGAGTTTATTAATTACTTTTCTAAAGATCTTGGCCTGGACGATGAAAAATTAAATGGTCTGCTTTTATCCATCACAGAAGCAACTACAAATGCTATAGTTCACGGAAATAAAGGTAATCCCCAAAAAAACGTTTTTATTGATGTTAATGCATCGGACTCAATATTAACAATAGTTGTTAGAGATGAAGGCGTTGGGTTTGATCCGTCTGAAGTTCCTGATCCTACTCATCCGGATAACCTCTTAAAAGATTCCGGACGCGGTTTATATCTTATGAGGGTTTATATGGATGAACTGAACTATAATCATACACCAACTGGAACGGAAACAATTCTTAAGCTAAAAATTTAGTTTTTAGTATTCCCCCGGATAAAACTCTCAAAGTTTCTCCATAAAAATTAGCCGCAATTTGTTATAGCAGATATACTTAATTATTTTTATTAGCAAATAAATCAGTAATTATAACAGAGGAGAACTTAAAATGGCACGAAAGAAAATTTCTCTTATTGGCGGCGGACAAATTGGCGGTGTATTAGCACAGCTAATAGCGTTGCGTCAGCTTGGCGATGTTGTTATGTACGACATTGTTGAAGATATGCCGCAAGGTAAAACGCTTGATATTGCAGAAGCAGCAAGGGTGGATGGTTTTGATGTAAGTGTTAAAGGCACTAATGATTATCAGGATATTGAAGGATCGGATATTGTAATTATTACAGCCGGACTTCCGAGAAAACCCGGCATGAGCCGTGACGACCTTTTGGTTACTAATGCTAAAATAATGCAGACCGTTGCCGAAAATGTTAAAAAGTTTGCACCAGATTCCATTGTTATTATAATTTCTAATCCGCTTGATGCTATGGTAACCCTTTTCAAAAAGATTACCGGCTTTCCTGAAAACAGAGTTATAGGTCAGGCTGGTGTGTTGGACTCTTCACGTTTTTCTACATTCATTGCGTGGGAGCTTGGCGTTTCTGTTAAAGATGTTAATGCAATGGTTCTTGGCGGTCACGGTGATACCATGGTTCCAATAGTGCGCTATGCAAATGTTAACGGAATCCCTGTTATGGAACTGTTAGAGAAAAAGTATAATGATAAGGCAAAAGCTGTAGAAGTTATGAAAGCGATGGTTGAAAGAACAAAAATGGCCGGCGGTGAAGTTGTAAAACTTCTTAAAACCGGATCTGCCTTTTACTCCCCTGCTTCATCTGCAATTGCAATGGCTGAGTCAATAATTTATGATGAAAAAAGAGTTCTTCCGGTTTGTGCATATCTCAACGGTGAGTTTGGTATAAAGGGTTATTATGTAGGCGTGCCTGCAGTACTTGGCTCAAACGGAGTTGAAAAAATTATTGAGTTCGATCTTAATGCTGATGAACAGGCATTACTTGATAACTCAGTAAAAGCAGTAACTGATCTGGTTGCTGATATGGAGAGACTGGGATTCTGATAAAATCTAATTTCTTTTTTTCTTTACAAACCCGGTTCAATTTGAATCGGGTTTTTTGTTGTTGTTTTTCACTTCACTGTCATTTCGAATCCAGCTTCAGCCGGATGAGAAATCTTAGGCATAAAATATCATTTCACATTTATCAAGCGAATTCAAGTGCTCAGTATTGCAACTATCACATCCGCTTCTTAAGTTAATAAAAGCATTTTATTAACAATAATATGTGGAGCTTCCAATGAAGCAAAATCTCACCTTAAAAGTTACTTCACCGGTTAAAGCTATACCTTATCTGTTAATACCCCTAAACAAAAGAGTAAGATTATGATTACGATTAAGAGTAAGATTAAGATAAAGCTTGCAGACTGCCGACTGAAGACTGTAGACTCTCAGGATATATCACATTTTGCCTACTGCTTATTGCCTACCTGCCTGACGGCAAGGCAGGCTGCCTACTTGTTTCGCTTACTGCTTACTGCCCTTTGCCTACTGGCAGTCACAACCGAAATAAACCCAACAATACGCTACGTAAGCCCAACCGGCAACAACATACCGCCGTACCTAAGCTGGGAAGATGCGGCTAACTCTATACAGGATGCAATTGATGTTTGTGAAGCAGGCGATACAGTGCTTGTTGACAACGGCACCTACTATGAAAACCTTGTTATAAACACACCAATATCTTTAATTGGTTTGTCTATGGATTCTACGGTTATTGATGGACGTAATATCGGAAATATTACTGTATATGTATCACAACCTAGTGGGGGTGGTACTATTGAAAATTTTACTATAACGGGTTATGGTGCTTCGATTTTGACTGAAAAAAAGGTATTGGTTAGAAATTGCAGATTAACTGAAGGTCAGTATGGTTTATCAATAAGTGGCACATCATCCATAGCTGAGAATTTAATTATAGAAAATATATCAATTGGAAGTTATTCAAGCTGCATCGCTGATACTTGTGAGACTTACATATTAAATAGTCTGTTTATACTAGACAATTTTGATTCAAGAGGGATTCAAACAGGCATCGGTGGAGAATTACACATCACAAACAACATAATACTATTTACAGGAACAAGTACTCAGGGGACAAGAATCGGAATCTCCGTTGGAGCGCCAAAGAGTGTGCATATTTATAATAATCTTATAAGCAGATTCGGAGCAATCTATTTTGATACTGTAATAGATTCTGCATTTGTAAAAAATAATGTTTTTATACACGGTGCCGGAATATCATCATCCGGCAATAAGATATTTACTAATAATCTTGCTCTCGCTAATAATTACTTTGGCATAGATCAAATTGGAAGTGGTTTTATTGATTCGGATTATAATTTATTTTGGAATAACGTTTTCGATTTCTTTAACGTAGTAAGTTATGGTGACAGCGACAGAGTAGCCAACCCAATGTTTGTAAAAGATACACTTCCCAACCCACAATTGGATTTTGACTATCGTTTACAGGCATATTCACCTGGAATAGATGCAGGTAACCCGGATATACTTGATGTTGACGGCAGCCGCTCTGATATTGGAATGTACGGAGGTCCTCTTGGACAATCATACAAAT